>CEQX01039148.1_pt1 | contig 36458 bp, 21 predicted proteins | sample 356261 | NCBI WGS metagenome assembly CEQX01 (sample SAMEA2621076, study PRJEB7988) | marine metagenome | isolation source: saline water (ENVO:00002010), including | reverse complement strand
CATTTGTTGTGATGACTTCCTTGACAACGATTTTGGAAGTAACCTCTCTGGGAAATGTATCCCTGTATTCTGAAGATTTGAAAAACAAAGCACCAGGCATGTGTGACTCAATAGAATCCTCACGGATAACGAATTTGATCGGCATCTTGATGAACAAACTGATGATGATTACAGAAGGTATAGAAGTGATTGCAAGGATTGCTCCTTCAAGAGCAAGTCCATACTCAAGCGATGTGAAAATAAACGGATCTACTGTTCCAGATAGGCCGAGGGCAATACATATCAAGCCCAATATGATTGGTTGGCCAATGAATATGGCTCCAAGTGCGAACATCCATTGACCATTCCAAATTGTGACATCTGACATGGTAATTTTACTGGGTGGTGAGACTAATACTTTTTCCCGACATATGCACATCGGGTCGTATCGACAATCGTGGAATACCTGGGCCGTGATTCGTAGTCTTTGCATTGCTTACGCTCAACCGATAATCCTTCACAACCGAAGTTAGGAAGTTCACTGTTGGCTTTGAGCATACTGTAATGCATACTGCTGAGCATACGTCGCAGCAGTTTGCGGATCGTATCCTTGTGCGGTGAATTGCTGGTAATATTGCTGATAGACTGCATCGTCCATGGCTGGAGCCGCTGCTGCTGCGACAGGTGCAGCTGCTGCTGCCTGAGAGGCATATTGCTGAGCATATGCTCGAGCGGTCTCTTCAGGATATCCTTGTGCAATCAATTGCTGGACATATTGTTCGGTCTGGTCAACAACCCCACCGAATCCAGATGCACCGACTGAGAAGTTTTGGGTATCATCTTCAGAACCTCGGCGCATGAGGAAGAGTGTAAGGATTACAATCACGATGAGAGCGAATGCAACGAGCGCAGGCATAAGCAAACCGTCAAGAGAACCTTGAGCACCGCCATCTCCAATATTGGATTGAGGTGCTTGCCATTCTCCGTCAACAAAGGTCCAAGCTCCGGACCATTGACATTCACCGTCTGCATCGAGAACGAATTCTCCTCCAGCTGCTTCTGCCTCGATATCTGCTTCAAGACCCTGACATGCAGGTAACGAGATGAGAATTTCCTTGTATGTAATGAAACGCTCATTCGGTGCTTCTCCTTCATACCACTTGATGTAAAGAATCTGGGTAACTGACTTGTTGGTATACATTCCTTCAAGCGTCAAACTGAGTGCAAAGGTGTCGAGATCTCCAAGAGCATCAGATTTTCGCCATTCGCCTGACTTGTTGTAGTTGAACTTGTCAATTGCGCTTGCATTGAAACTGTCAGGCATGAGAGATACTTCAACGAAGACGTCTTTCTGACCTTCCTCAGCGCCTGTGAGAACACTACCGCTGATGGTAATGGTATCGGTATCAATCTTACAATCTGAAGCAGTAGGACACTTACCTCCTAAGGTGTAGTCAATCGAAATATCTGGCTCTTGGTCACCAAATCCGTCTGGAACGACATCGAAATACATTCGATGTTTTTCTGAGAATTTATCAGCGCCATCGAAGACAACCAATTCAATACGGATTTGGGTGGTTGAAGAACCACTGGTATCTACGGTCTGGTTACGGAACGTGTAAGCAAACAATCCATCACTGGCAGCATTTTGAGTAAAGGAATGGCCTTCGATTGCGAAGTCATCTTCATCATAGGGCTTATCGAACAGAACCTTCCATTCATAGCGCTCAATTCCGTTACCGTCAAGAGCATCTTCATCAGAAGAGTTTCCTGCGTCGAAGAAGATTGTCACTTCACCATCTGCATCGAGAATGATTCGGTTAACGTCCCATTCCTTCGATTGAATGGTGTTGGTTCCAATGTATTCGACTTGGTTAGCATATTCATCACGCATATCAATTTCAGCATCTGCAGTTGGGCGGAATGCGTCAGCATAAACATCGTTTGTCTCAACGGTGACTGAAATCACACGAGAGTGACCTGCAGCATCGTGGAGTAACAATGTAATGTGCCACTGCTCACCTTGAGCACAGCCGGTAGCGGATGAAAGGTCGACCTTACAGAATGTCATGACCGGGTTGGTTGTATCCGTGTGGTCGGTTCCACTTGCCATGGTAGCTCCTGTCCAGGAGGTGGGCCCGTCAATGATCCAATCTGTTTCGAGAACTTCCGTGGTATCGGTCACGTAAGAGAAAGTCAACTCTGCATCACTCTTGATGTAATGGTCAACATAGCCTCCAGTGCTTGGGTCGTTATCCGGTGTAACATCATTGATTTTCAAGTCTAAGCCATTACCAAGAATACCGAATCCAGATGGGTAGGGCGTCACTTGGTAGCTGAGCATGTTACCAAGCAGAGGCAACGTCGTGCTGTCGGCACGTTCAGAGTGGGTTGCCACGTCAATGGTTGAGATAATCATACCACCAGATTGGTAACTGCACACACCAAGAATCGTATCTTTTTGTTCAGCAGCAGTTCCGTCTTGACGAATAATTCGCTGGAATGTTCCGTCCTTCTTTGTTTCACTGTATCCACCACAGCGTTCTGGAACATTGTTCGCACTCTGTGAGTTGGTATCTAATATCGCAGTTGCTACTGTAGAGGATGCGTCAAAGCCTTGGAATGCAGCCAAATCCACATTGTCCATCAGCGGATGGTATGGGTCTGCGAAGTTGGTTTCAGCGTATGTGATCGGGGCGTCATTCAAGTTTTTACTTGCAATATTCAAGCCAAACGGTAGGCGTCCAGAGAGGCCTTGGCCAAGTCCGTAGATTTGACTACCTTGAGGACCAAGGTGAGCTTGTACTGTTCCGCCAGCAAACATGAATCCTTCCAATGTATTCTTGTTCGCAGTTGAACCTAACTTTTGATAATAGCCACGGCCACCGTTTTCGATGTCTTTAGCAGCGATATCGGTTTGCCAAGGCAAGACAATCTTGTCGTAGTGGGTAAACCAACCACTGAGGAAGTATGTATCCCAGTCGTTGATGTCATACTGCGTGTACGACATTCCAAGTAAGTCAAGGTCTTGCTTGATTGCAGTGGTGCGAGGCGAAGTATCTGAAAGAATTGCGACATCGACATGGTCTGCAAAGGTTGCATGGAAATATCGAACGTTTCCAGATGGGTTGCCATTGGCAAGTTCTGAATCGAAACTGATGTTGTATTCGTGACCGTCAATCCATCCGTTCCACGGCGTGAATGTAATGTCAATGAGTTGGTGCGACTCCAAAGATTGAGCAGGACCAGCGGTTGTTGTATGTGCAACTGAGCCAGCAGTCATGTCATAGATGTTCATGTTGAAGACGTAATCACCAGCCAGAACGCCGTTGGTTGCTTTCACAGTCCAGTCATGAGTGAGTGCACTGTCAATAGGCATTACACACTCGAGCGTCTGGTCGTTCAAACAGTTGAGCGTATTTGGCTTACCAAGAGTGATGTCAACCGATTCAACGTTGAAAATGACGGTCTCTCTGTTATTTGATACCGACAATTCGTTGTCATTGAACCACGACTTTCCAACAGTAGTGTTGTCGAAAATTGTCTCAACTTCAATCTTATACACTCCAGCATAGAACTCGTGGCTCGCCACGAAGTCAACTGAGGATTGTTCAGCATCGACATTGGTTCGTGAAATAGTGTATGCATTGTCTTCAACGAAGGTGAATTCTTGCAAAGTGATGTTGTTGAACGCAACTCCCTTGAAACCGTCGTTAACACCATTTCGTCCATCGTCATCGGACTGGAACTCAAAGTTGATATCAACAGTGGAACCTGAAAGCGACATACATTCAAAGTCCCAGTTTGCCGAGTTCGTATCTGAAGTGTTAAGGACATACAAGTGAGTCAAATCGATACTTGTCGTTGCAACAAGATCGTTTGTGTTGAAGAATACATTGTAGTTTCCTGAAGAGCCATCCGTAGAGGCGTCATCACCAATGTAGGAGATTTCTGCGATGTCAATTGGTTCAGAAGCGTTGACGATATTGTCACCGTTCTCATCAACTTGGCAGGTACCGTCTTCATTGTAATCATTCCATTGTCCCATGACAACGCTGCTGTAAGTTGCGCCGTCACGGAGAATATCGAGAGTCATAGCAGCGTAATCATTTACGTCAACAATACTTGTTCCATCAGAATCAATTCCGTAGAATGTATCGGCATAATATTCAAAGTTGAGCGAAACGAAATCGCCGCTCATCGAAGTCAAATCAATGTCAGGTATGGTAAGCGTCTCGTTTGCCCACGCATCGCCGTAGCCGTTTGAGCCGGTATCACACGGATGACCAAACCAATAGGCATAGTTGTTGAAGATCTTGTCTTGACATGAAGCTTCGTCGTAAAGTGCACCTTGTGGGTTTTGACTTTCTTCGTATCGGTAACCGTCGGTGCCGCCTTCAAATGTCTCTTCACACAGAGCACTTGGAGTACCACAATAAATGTCAGAGGGTGTAGCAGAGAAGACAGAGGCTTTGACATCAAAGTCAACTGCAGTATTACCCCAGTTATTGGTTGCTACCTCGATATCAAAGATGCCTTCAGCATACAATCCACCTGGATTGAAATACTCAAGGCTCTCGACCATTGGGTCGTAAAGGTTGAATGGAGTAATGTAACCGATAATCTCGTCATTTTGAGATTGTTCGTCCCATGTATTACCACTGAGTGTAGCAGAGATTCTGTATGTTGTATCGTTCAACAAATCTGCAGTAATCGATGATGTGTATTCTTCACCGGGGCCAAGGTTGTTGAGTGCAATGTTAGCCTGTTGAGTCTGTGGGTTTGGCCGGAAAGCAGTCGTTTGCTTCCAAATCGTTAGATTGTCAACAGCAAATCCGTCACGGCCTGACCAGAGTGTTTCGTTATCATCTGAAACTGAACCTTCAAAGCCTGTTCGTAGACGGAATCGAATGTCGATTGTTTCTCCTGCCCATGGACTGAGGTCAAATGCTCCAACGCCATCTTCAGTGAAGTTATTCCAACCATAATAGGTTCCAAAGGAGTAGACACCGTAATAGTAAATTCCTTCTGGTGCACCACCAATAGCCTGCTTATACATGCGGTCCATGTCAAATCCGCCCCACATTGATTCGCCGGATGCACATGCACCGGCGAGTTGTGCGCTTTGTGGACAAGAGATAGTAGACCAGCCGGTCTCGACACTGCCAACTTCAATCATCGCAATGTCGTCCCAAACATCGCCAGCGAGATAATTACCTGATTGATCCAAGCTTCCTAAGACACCGTGTCCAAGGTGTTGGAACAGTTCAAGGCTCATGAATGCACGATCGGAACCGGAAAGGTCGACGTCTTCCAAAACCATAGCATCGTCCCAGTTTTTACCGTAACCAGTCCATGTATCTCCTGAGGCATTTGTATTTGTTTGACCTGCCCACATGAAATCGGTAGGATTGTTGTAATTTGCCGCAACATCTGGCGACTTGTCAAGTGTTTCTCGAGCGTTAAAGTCATAATCATCATCACTGATTGAGTGATTGGTTTCTTCGTGCCAGTATGTCGACTGGTCGACGTATTCCTCAAACGTCCACGTACATCCACCGCACGCAGCCTTGTTCTCAGGGGCATCCCAATCCATTTCATAGACGGTCGTGTTGGAGGAGTTGAGTTGATCAACGACTTTCAATTCAACATCAAGGGTTGCTTGTTGGCCGTTGAGGATATCCATACCGGTATTGGTGACTGTGACGTTGATGTCACGAGTACCTTCACCAACTATACCGTAGAACTTGTCAACAGGGGAAATTTCTATTGAGGAGACGGACAAGTCTTTACTGTCCATTTCGATAACAGAAACTGTGTCATATTGTCCTTCCCAGCCGAAATTGTCTCTCCAGCTTCCAAATCTCCAGTTTGCGTGTCCGACAACCAAATCGTCTGCAGAGTTACTTGCTCCAGCAAGTTGTCCAACTGCGACAACATTCGGTCTTCGACCTGCCTCATAGGAAAGTGGCCCCAAATGGCCACCATTTCCGTCTGAAAGGGTAACTTGAACCGTTGTTGGGAAATTGAGATAGAATGAAGATGTTGAACCGCCCGCAGAGTCGGTGGTGTTGAGTTGGTATGCGATGGTAGGGTTAATGAAATCAGGTTCTTGATCACCATTCAAATCTGTAACAGCGACTTCGTAAGAGATGTAAGGACCGAAGTAAGCAAGTGTAGGTGAGCTCCAAGTTCCAACAGCGGAAGATGTGACATAAGTGACGTTTTCGAGGTTTCCGTCGATAAGCACCATAGCATCGATAACACCGTCATTATTCATATCACCAATGTCGAAGTTTCGCGAGAACACAGTGTTCATGTTGATGACATGAGAGTTCGGTGGTGGGCTGGTTGCGCTGAACGTGTAAGTTGCAGGATACGTGTTGGTCAGACAACTGAATTCGATGATCGTCATGTTGTCATCGTTACCAGGGTTGGTGGGTTGACCTGTGCTGTAATCAACACCTTCGTTACGTTGTAGCCATATGTCGTCGTCGGTACAGGTTCCCGAAAGACCACCTGTTTCGGTCTCACCCCAATCTCCGATTTCCATATTTTGGTAGGAGTTTTGCTGAGAGGAGCCAAGAGTTGTAATGGTACCTTGTGTATTGCTTGTAATTGGTCCACGGTAGGTGACGACACGTTGTGTCGCTAAGTCAGCAAGCAAATCCAAAACATAGACATCGTCATTTCCATCCTGGTTTGCATCGCCCACTGCGAGGTCCCAAGCCCAGAAGTGAGTGAATCGAGCACCGATGCTCCAAGTTTGTTCGCCACATCCACCGTTTTCGATGATAGTCACGTTCCCTGGTTCACCAGCAGGTGCACCGTTGTCATCGGTCTTGAATGGATTGTTTCTTTGGAAAATCACGATATCAATTGCAGAATCGCCAGTAAATTCACCAACTTCAATGAATTGAACATTGGAAAACTCATCCCAGTCTGCATTACGGCTGGTGTTCTTTGAGACCCAAACGTCTTGACGCTCGCTGAAATCACCGTTACCATCGTTCCAGAGAATCGAAATAGTGTGTGTGCCGTCAGTCGCCATCGCCAAATCATTGAATCCGTCACAATCGAAATCGCCTATAGCAACATCATGCGGGTCACGGTTGGTCGTGTAAGAACGAGCCATAGATGCACTTGCGGTAGAAGCAATTGCAGCGGTGGTCGAAAGTAACATCAGCATGACAAGGAACATGCTTAGGGCGCGGCTCTTGAGGTGGTGGTTCTTGGGAATCATCAACATCACTAATCTTACCGAATCTCTGTTGCACTTTAATTCCTTTGCTTTCAGGTTCTTTGTAACATACTCGAAAAAGCCACGCAGCGAGGCGAAATACCCTCACTTTTTAAGATTGGATTTATTTTGCTTTGCTCAGCAAAAATTGAGAGTTTTTTCATCAGAATTTTCCGGCTAACCAACGAGGAGAAGGCCCCCATCCCGTTGCATCTCCGCCGTGTACTTTGACGAGTTTACCAGCAGAGAAAAGTGATTCAAGCCAAACCAGGAGTTTGGTACCTTCTCGACCACCCAATTGCTTACTTGCAATTTCCTCGATATCTTCGGTCTTGAGGGCAGTTATACCGTATTCACGGACAACCATGTGCAACAATTCTCTCAGCCAAGCTTCGGCCATCGGATCAACACTCATCGCTCCCTGAACGGGCTGAGGAGGGTCCATTTCCTCGAGTGCAGCCATCAATTCAATCGGATCGGGACGAATTGGTGCTTCCAAACCAAGTAGTTCGAGTTCTTCATTAAGATTCAATTGACCTATAGGACGGCGAACAACCGGTATTCGTGAAGGGTCAGGTGTCGGTCCCATGTCAAGTGGCTTTTGACTCAAAGGAGCGTCGCTGTTTTCATCGAATTCACTATCTTCGGAAGGAATATGGATGCCTGAGGTATTGGTTGCACGAACCTCTACAGCAATCGGCATAGTCCATCCGACACCTTCCAAACCGAGTTCGGCGATGTGCTGTCGAACCCAAGAAGCCTCACCTTCAACAAGAACTTGAACATCATGCTCGTCCGAACGGAATCGGTAACGAACCTGTCCACGCAGTTCAGCCATCAATCTCAATCCATTGTGAAGTGTGTAATCAACTTGGCGATAGGGTCGTTCGCTGTTTACTCTGATTTTGCAAGTTGGCGTAAGACCGTGTGGAGAATTCCTCCATTACGGTAATAGTCAACTTCTACAGGGGTGTCGAGACGTACTTGTGCTTGGAATGAAGATGTATTGCCATTTGGATGCTTTGCAGTAATCTCCAAAATCTCAAGAGGTTGAACTTCATCATTTACGGGAATCGAGTAAAATTCGGTTCCATCCAAGCCAAGGGACTCATGAGATTCACCTTCCATAAAAGTCAACGGTAGAACTCCCATTCCAACAAGGTTTGAACGGTGAATACGTTCGAATGATGTAGCAATGACTGCCTTTACGCCGAGAAGGTATGTGCCTTTCGCTGCCCAATCTCGGGATGAACCAGTTCCATACTGACTTCCAGCAAGAACGACTTTCGCACCATCATAAGACTGAGCAGCATCGTATACTGAGACCACTTCGCCGGTATTGAAATCCAAAGCGTAGCCCCCTTCAGTGCCAGGTGCCATCTGATTGCGAATACGAACATTCGCAAACGTACCCCGCATCATAATTTCATGGTTACCCCTTCGGCTTCCGAATGAATTGAAATCTTTCTTTTTGATATTACGTTCAATCAACCATTTTCCTGCCGGTCCTGCGGCAGGGAAAGCCCCCGCGGGAGAAATGTGATCAGTAGTGATAGAATCTCCCAACTTCAAGAGAACCCGAGCATTATCGATTCTTGTGATTGGTTGCGGTTGTGCAGAGAGGCCTGAAAAGAACGTCGGTAGTCGAATGTAGGTCGAGTCACTGTGCCAAGGATAAAGCGGGCTTGGTTCAGATGGAATGCTGTCCCATCGAGGTTCATTCATCGCATCAGCATAGCGTTGCCTAAACATTTGAGGCGTGATGACTTTCAATGCTTCAGCAAGTTGCTCATCGCTCGGCCAAATTTCGCTCAGCATAACTGGTGTGCCATCGGGAGATGTCCCTACTGGTTCGGTGGTCAAATCGACTTCAAGTGAACCAGCTAATGCATAAGCGACAACGAGTGGTGGGCTTGCTAAATATGAAGCCTTAACTTTACCATGAACTCTGCCTTCAAAATTACGGTTGCCAGAAATTACCGAGCCAACGATAAGGCCTGCTTCATCAATTGCTGCTTCAATCTCTTCCGGAATCGGGCCAGAATTACCTATGCATGTCGTGCAACCATAGCCGACAACATTGAATCCAAGCGCATTCAAATCTTCCTGAAGTCCAGATGCTTCGTAGTATTCAGTAACGACTCGACTACCCGGTGCAAGAGATGTTTTGACCCAGGGTTTAACCTCCAAACCGCGCGCACGTGCATTGCGTGCAAGAAGACCTGCTGCAAGCATAACATCAGGGTTTGAAGTATTGGTACATGATGTAATCGCTGCAATGACGACATCGCCGTGGTTGAGGTCGAATGTATGGCCGTTTCGCTCTACAAGAGCACCGTTTGAAAGTTGTTCAGGCGAAAGTCCGTGTCCGTGATGTCCGAGTTTGAATGTAAGTGATTCGTCGAAATGATGTTTCATGTCCGACAAATCAACACGATCTTGGGGTCGCTTTGGACCTGCAAGAGCGGGTTGAACAGTTGAAAGGTCAAGTTCCAAGGTATCGGTGTATGATTTCTCCGCATTGTCTGGCGAATACCAGAGACCTTGAGCACGAGAATAGGCTTCAACACCAGCTATGGCATCATCATCTCGACCGGTCAATCGCATGTACTCAAGCGTGCGTTCATCAACCGGAAAGAATCCACAGGTAGCACCATACTCGGGAGCCATGTTCGCAATTGTTGCTCGGTCTGCTAATGAGAGAGCGACCATTCCAGATCCGAAAAACTCGACAAACTTTCCAACAACACCATGCTCTCGAAGAATCTCAACAATTCTCAATGTCATATCTGTTGCAGTGACACCTGGATTGAGTGCACCAACCAGCCGCATCCCAACCACGTCCGGTGCAAGCATGTAAATCGGTTGGCCGAGCATGACCGCTTCAGCTTCAATTCCACCTACCCCCCAACCAAGCACGCCAAGGCCGTTAATCATCGTCGTGTGAGAATCTGTTCCAACCAATGTGTCAGCAAGCCAAATGCCGTTTTCTTGACGTGCAACACTTGCGAGGTATTCCAAATTAACTTGATGAACAATACCTCGTGAAGGAGGGACTGCTTGGAAATTATCGAGCGATTGTTGGCCCCATTTTAGAAACGTGTAACGCTCCATATTTCGATGATACTCAATATCGAGATTGAGTTGAAGAGCATCACTGTTGCCACCATCAATATCAACCTGCACAGAATGATCAATGACCAAATCAACTGGAACTTGAGGGTTGACTTTCTCTGGGTCACCACCCATCTCGACCATGGCATCGCGCAATGCTGCTAAATCGACGACAGCTGGAACACCGGTGAAATCCTGCAGGATGACTCGAGACGGGCGAAATGGAATTTCACCGCGTTCACCTTTCGGAGTCCAACCTGCAATGTTCCGAATGTCTTCATCACGAATGAGAAAACCATCATGGCCCCGTAACGCACCCTCGAGGAGAATACGAATTGAATAGGGTAATGAGGAGGTGTCTATGCCATTTTCATCAAGTCCGTCAAGAGCGAAATAGTCTCCACCAACGGAGAGACTACGACGCGCGTTGTACGAATCGAGTGGCGTCATGTTTCAAGCCATTCGGCCATCATCTATGAACAAAACCCTTCACAAAGTGTGAGAACTCAGTTGAAATCTAGCCTAAATCACCAAAACTGATACCATGGGTCGCTTGAATCACTACCTGCAATACTAGCGCTAACAACCGTTACCGGATAAGTTGAAAGTTTATTTTGATCGCTACAGGAACTTTCCGAAGAGCCACAACCAACTTGTGAAATCTGGTCAATCACTTCAACACCAGTCGTTTCTGTGCCATCGATAAGACCCTTGTAAGCAATACCAAATGCGGTGTATTGATCATCAAGAGAGTAAGCCCCGGTTGAGTCGACGAGGTAAAATTGCGAACCTGCCGAATTATCGTTCGATGAGCGAGCAGCCGCAATTACTCCTGGGTCATGGGTTTGACCAAACTCTGCTGGAATGACCCAATCTGTCATTTGATTTTCACATTCGCTCGATTCTGAAAAGCCCGAACTTGCACAATAACCGAAGTATTTTCCAGCATGCCCACCTGTTCCGTCACGATTTTCAAAATCACCGCCTTGAATCATAAAACCATCAACAATGCGATGGAAGATGGTATTGTCATACCGCCCTGCATCCGTATTGGCTCGGAAACTTTCAGCGTGCATCGGAGTTGCTTCTTCATACAGTTGAATCCAAATCGTGCCTTCATGGAAAACCCCGTCTGTATCGGTCCAAGTCAGTTCCATAATCACATCACCGACAGAAACAGATTTTGGTTGAGCAAGTATTCCTAAACCTGCCAAAATAAGAATAAGGCTGGCTACAAATGCAAACATTCCAGCAACGGTCGGTGTACCATCGTTCATCATACGAGGAATTACACTCTCACTGATTCGCTTGTCCTGCATTTCATTGAGAACATTATTGTAAGCGTTGTTTGAGTTCTTATCTTTTGGATTCATTTTTACAGAATCGCGTAGTAGAGAAGCCGCCTTTCTATACTCGGATTTCGAATTTGTTCGTTGAGCAATTTTGTGTGTCGCTTCACCGGCAAGTCGTAGGGTGGTAGGATGCGAGCCAGATGCGTCGATTTCACGAAGCGCGATGAGAGCACCCTCGGGTTTGCCTTGAGTAATCAATTTCTCTGCTCTTTTCCAAGTGCTCTTCCGAACCTCTTCTGAATCAAAAGGGGTTTTTTTCTGAACTTTCTCGACATCGAGCGTAATTTTGGAGGGCTTGTCAGCAGTATCCGCCATGAACCCCCGAGAAGGGGAGAGGTTTTGAGCATCACGGCAAAAAACAAAGCCATTTTAGCGCAGAAGAAAGATAGAATTACATGTTTATTTGCGAACCGCCGCATCAACATGTTCAAAGGGTGCGTGTGGAACCCGACGCTGAGAGACGCAGTGTCGAATGACAGTATTTTCTCTCGGGGGACAGCATACGATGGAAACCATTGCCAACGATTTCACCATCAATATCGCAACGGCAAACGGTACGGGTTCGCAGTCTGCTAACCTGATTCTGCTTCAATCTCTGTTTGAAATGGGCGTCCCTGTAAGCGGGAAAAACATGTTCCCCTCGAATATTTCTGGTCTCCCCACATGGTATATCGTCCGGCTTTCCAACCACGGCTATCAAGCACCCGGAAATCGCACACACATTCAGGTCTTGGTGAATCCAGCCACGTGGCATGAAGACTTGGAAAGTCTTGAACCTGGTTCTGTCGTTATTTGGAACGAAAATGCCAAGATGGAAATGACTCGTGATGATATTATTTCCTATCCAATTCCAATGTCTAAATTGGCTCGAACAATCAATCCAAAAATCGCTAAACTTGTTACCAATATCATCTATGTTGGCGTTCTTGCAGAAATTCTTGGGATTGACCAAGATGAACTTGAGGCAGCAGTTGCAAAGCAGTTCAAAGGGAAGGCGACTGCAATTGAACTCAACATTACTGCTCTTGGACTTGGCCGAGATTACTTCAAAGAAAACCTCACTAAAAGTGATCCTTACGTTGTTGAAAAGCGACCCATTGAGAAACCACAATTTTTCATCGAAGGGAATGAAGCGGCCGCTCTTGGTTGCATCTATGGCGGTGTTCAAATGCTTGCTTGGTATCCAATTACACCGTCTTCCTCTCTCGCTGAAGGTATCATTAACTACATTCCTCAACTTCGTACCGACGATGATGGAAAAGTAACCTGTGCAGTGGTTCAAGCGGAAGACGAACTGGCAGCTGCAGGAATGGTACTCGGTGCTGGATGGGCCGGTGGCCGAGGCATGACGGCAACTTCTGGACCTGGAATATCGCTCATGCAGGAATTCATTGGATTGGGATACTTTGCAGAGATTCCATCCGTCTTTTGGGATGTTGTTCGTGTTGGACCTTCTACAGGTTTGCCAACCCGAACTCAGCAATCTGACATCACCATGTTGTATGAAGGAAGCCATGGTGATACTCAACACATCGTACTCATCCCCGGAACGGTCGAAGAGTGTTTTGAATATGGATGGCGAACATTTGACTATGCTGAGCGATTCCAAACTCCGATCTTTGTCCTGAGTGATTTGGATTTAGGAATGAATCGATGGGCGTGTGATGGATTTGAATATCCTGACCAACCAATGGACCGAGGAAAAGTTGTTCGAGATCGAGACATGTTTGAGGCATTCGAAGAATTTGGCCGTTATCTCGATGTTGATGGCGATGGAATCCCATATCGCACGCTTCCTGGCTCAGGTATGGATCCTATCCTTTATCGAGGAACTGGCCACAATACAAAGGGACAATATTCTGAAAAACCTCATGATTATTACGATCTCATGATGAGATTGAGAAGGAAGATTGATGGTGCTCGGGACGAGTTGCCAGCACCAATCATTCGCGAAGAAAAAGAATGTCAGGTTGGAATTATTTACCTTGGAAGCATGGAAAATACAATTCAAGAGATTGACGATCTCCTCGAAGAAACTGGTATCAAAGTAAGCCAATGCAGAGTTCGCGCACTTCCAATGCACAGTGAAATCGAAAATTTCATTCGCCGACATGAAGTTACAGTCGTTCTCGAAATAAATAGAGATGGTCAGTTGTATGGTATTCTCAGAAAAGAATTACCCAATGAACTCATCCCCAAAGTCCTTTCAGTTGCTTACAGCGATGGTATACCTCCACGTGCTAAAATTTATTTTGAACGGATTCTTGAAGTCCTCAAGGAGGTTGGGAAATGAGCGATAGACCAAAGCGTGCAGCACGAGCGATTAAACTGAACATGCTCGATGAACCGAAGGACAGTTACACTGGAGGGAAATCCTCTCTTTGTCCTGGTTGTGGACACGACCAAATCTCCAACGTCATCATTACTGCGGCGTGGGAAAATGGAATTGAACCACATCGAGTTGCGAAAATGTCAGGTATTGGATGTTCCTCAAAAACTCCAGCATACTATCTTGGTCAATCTCATGGATTCAATACCGTTCACGGCCGAATGCCATCGGTAACAACCGGTGCTTATTCGGTCAACAAAGATTTACTCTACATCGGCGTTTCCGGTGACGGAGATTCAGCCTCAATCGGTATAGGTCAACTGATTCACGCCATTCGACGGAACATGGATATGGTATACATCATTGAAAACAACGGCGTATACGGTTTAACGAAAGGCCAATACTCCGCGACTGCAGACATCGGCTCTAAGAAGAAGAAAGGTGCGCCAAATGAAACGCAGCCAATCGACTTGTGTGCTCTTGCTATCAATTTGGGTTGCTCTTTTGTTGCTCGTTCGTTTTCGGGTTCCAAGAAACAACTGGGCTCCCTACTCAAGGCAGCTATGTCGCACAAAGGATTCGCCCTTATCGACGTCATTAGCCCCTGTGTTACTTTCAACAACAACGATGAGTCAATGCGTTCATATGGATACGTCAAAGATAACGAAATTACGCTTCACATGACAGACTACATTCCTCACTTTAATCCCGTTCAAGAAGTCGAAGTTCCAGAAGGGCACTTCACAGACATCACACTGCATGATGGTTCAACTATACGACTGGAAACAATTTCTGCAGAACACGACCCAGGGAATGCTGTTGCTGCATTAACAGCTTTACATGAGGCTGAGATGAATAAGAAACACGTCACTGGACTTCTGTATTTTGACAGTTCAAAGCCCTCTTTAGCGGAAGACATGGATTTGGTTGATACTCCACTGGTCGATGTCCCAGATACAGTACTAAGACCTTCAAAAGATACGCTCGATAAGATCAATGCTGTATTGCACAGTTAGGCGATTTCAAGATTTATTGAGTTAGTAAATTTTCCCCGTAAGTCGACGGAATACCCGTGTCAAAAAAGACACATGAGGACGTTCGCTCAATCCTAATCGCCAGTCCAATTCATTGGCTTGGTCATATTTGAGTAACTCTTCAAAACCACCGATCCATTCATCATCAATGAAGATTTGAGGAATCGTTTTACTCCCTTTTGTCCGGATACGAAATTCCATGTCAATACGTTTCGTAGAACCCAATCGTTTTTCTTCATACGTGACCTTTTTCTTATCCAGTAATCGTTTGGCATTGACGCACGCTCCACAACCTCGATTGGTGTACAGCTCGATTCTCACCATGGGAGTCGGTCTCGCTACAATGATTCAAACTCTTTCATCGAAACAAGCGGTGGTAGTCCCTCTCGGATTTGAACCGAGGTCGGAGGAACCAGAATCCTCCATGATGGACCGCTACACTAAGGGACTGTTAAACGGCCCAACAGCCATTGCCTCTTCAATTCAGCGGTTCAAAGAAGACGCCAAAAAACACTGTTTTCCGGCAAAAGGGGTCAAAACCCTATTGATTAATATACCATATTCAAGAAGGACAATTGATGACTGATTTTGTATCACTCAAACTGAAGCCCGCCGCGGCCATGTTCATGGCCCTCGCAATGATTACGACGACCTTCGCTGGTGTCTCATATGCTGACCCATCTGACAACTCGTGGTCTGATGATACTACATCTGTAACAATGGACTACGCAAATAATTCACTAAATGTCTACTATTCCAACGCAAACGAATCAGAGAACCTCACCGTTGATATCTTGATTTACGAAAGTGACTATTCAACCAATTTTAACGTGTCATACGGACCCATAACCATGGTCCCAGATAGTTCTTATTACCCATACACCGACTATGCCTGGCAAAACATGACGATGTTCTTCGAAGGAAATGAAACGTTAGGTCCAATGGCAGCCCAAGGCATTTGGTACAGCGTTGAGATTACTGTTAAAGGAGACTATGGTGGTTACCCACATGAGGCTGGAGAAGCCTACTTGGAAATCTGTATGTGGAATGGCAGCGTGTGCGACGATGAAATTGAAGAACCGTCCATTACTGATGCGTCTGTAGACTTTTACGACGGTATGCTGGAAGTCATTGTCTATGACCAAGGTGACTTTGGATACGCATATATCTCCGTCATGGATATGCAATTCAATGAACTCTTCAATGCTACATTCAATTCTACGGTGTGGAATTACAACATGACTGCAAGCAATTATACTGAGGCTCAATACCTCGTGATGGTTTCTCTTACTGACACTGACGGCATGAATATTTTCACAATGATGGAAACTGTGGGAGATTATGACGAAGATCAGATGATGTTTGATTATTATGATAACGACAGCAACGGTCTGATTGAATGGGAAGAATTCCTTAACACACTTCAGCAAGCAAACCAAGATATGGGTGTTGAACCAATGGAAAATGAATCAATCGCCATGTTATCCAGCATCTTCATGAGTGAAGATGCAGATGGCGATGGTGCTTTGGACTTCGACGAATTTATGTCCTTCATGGAGACTTTGGATGGCGATGATTCGATGGAAGAGTTACACTACTATGACCACTGTGTAGATTCCGATGATGGACTCAGTTCCCTTGATTGTTGGACCAATGATATGGACGTCGATGGTGATGGAAATCCTGAAGACTCCGATAGCTACTGGAACTACGAATGTGAGCAACTCGCAGATGGTACATGGGAATGCATGACTGACCACATCAATTACTATGACCACTGCGTGGACGACGACCACGATTCAGACCTCGAATGCTGGCTCGATGAGTGGGATACTGACAATGATGGATTCTACGACCTCGGTAGCGATGGATACATGGATGGCGAATGTGAGCAACTCGAAGACGGTCGTTGGGCATGCGGCCATGCAGACGTCATAGAGGCGTTTCAAAATTACGACAACTGCGTTGAGGAAAGCGGTATGTATGAATGCTGGAATGATGACTGGGTCGATTCTGAAGGAAACGTGCCAATAACCGACGATTATGAACTCGAAGATTGTTCAGAACTCGAAGACGGTACATGGGATTGCTTTGTAGGTTACGTATTCGATAACGACGATGGGGATAATTTCGAAATGCTCATGATGATGCTGGACACAAATGATGACATGAACATCAGCCTTTCTGAGATGCTGGTTCTGTCAGAAGGCATGGATACAATGTATACCAATATTTTCAATCACAATGACTTCAACGGAGATGGAATGCTTGATGCATACGAATTCCCATACTTTTTCTCACACATGGATGAATTAGATTCTGAAGTATGTGCTGATGTGAAAGCAGGTGATCCACTGATGGAAGATGGATGGCTCATGGATGCTGATGATAATGAAATCGAAGTCATGGCTGGTGATACAGCTGCTTTCGATGGCGAATACTGCTATAATGGACCAATGAGTGCCGAAGCAATGCTCTTTATGGCTGATGCAGATGGTGATGGTGAAGTGAGTTTGACCGAATTATTGGCACTTATGAACAGTGGCGGAGAACCCGCTGATGAAATGAGTCAGCGAATGACCCAGTGGGTCTTTGAGAGCGTTGATGGCGACCAATCATCAGGACTAAATGAGGAAGAATTGGAAGCATTCCTCAACACCATGGATAATGGTGAAGAATTCCAACCATCTCCAGGCCAAATTATGTCGATGTGGGATGCAGATGGAGATGGAAGCGTCTCCCTTGCAGAAGTCATCGCTTACATAAATACCATGAACAGTCAAAATGGCGATGAAACGCTTTCTGACGTTGAACAAGAATGGACAGGAATTGCGTTTATGATGAGCGATGCTGATGGTAACGAGCTCCTTGATGAAGACGAATTTTCAAACTTCTATCACCAAATGATGAGAAATGATGAACATCACTCTGATGATGGCCATGATGACCACAACGATCATGGTAACCACGGTGAAACCGGTCAGTTCATCTGCTACGACATGCAAAACCACACTGTGATGATGCAATTCGCTAACGAAAGCGATTGCGTTGAAGCAGGATACATGTGGGCCAACATGAACGACCGCCCAGGTCACGATGGTGGAGATGATGACCGTGAGGAGGACTTCGATCTTCAATTCGAGTCAAGTGATGTTCGATTCGAACAATGGAACGATGAATCAATGGAATTGGTTATCGTTCAATTGGCCGTCGTACACAACCGAGAGGATATTGCTCGCTTAGTGGCAATTGCTGATGCTGAATACGGTAACAACGACTCTATGCTTGATGATGGTGAAGTTGAAATGTTGAAAGGATTGTATGCTCTATCGCTCAACCTTGATGAAATGTCTGAAGGTTTGTCCCTTGATGGTGCAAACGGAACGACTGTCGATTTCTGGGTTGATGTCGATGGATTGCTTGAACGTGAAGATGTGGTCTACATTCGTGTTGGTACTGTCATCGAATTCCCAACAACTGCATATGACACCAGCACCGCTCATACCTTTGTTGTCGATAACAGCGATGACCGACCTGAAGGTATTTGCCACGACATGAGTACACACACAAACAGTGACCACGGCAATCAGGCTGACTGTGAAGCTGCAGGACTTATGTGGATGGCAGAATCGAGCGAAGAAAGAGGATGTAACTCCGAGGAAATGATTTGGATTCACAACTCAAGAACCTGGAACCTTGACTCAACAACTGGTTTTACCTTTGAAGAAACCAATAATGCTTGGTATGCAAACGGATGTGACCTTGAAGCATTTGACGTTCTTACATTTACTCTCTCAAAGGTTGAAAATGCAGTTCTTCCAACACCAGAGACCGATGATTGGTCTTGGGATGAGGAAGACATGAACATGTTCCCTGTGTGCAAATGGAAGTATTCTGCGAACTTTGCAGACAACACATCTGTGAGGGACGCATGGATGGATGAAGCACCTGAAAGCGGCGATTATGAAATCGTTCTTGTCGATGACGCTGCATACGAAATCTTTGTTTCCTGCTGGGACCCAGAAGGTGGAAAGATGATTGTTGAAATCACAAGTGCGGTTGGAAACAGTTCAAACACGAGTATTGGAGAAGCGATGGGACACATCGCCTTCAAACTCCCTGCTGGAACCAGCGGCAACGTGACTTTTGACGTTACATGGACCGATGGACATCACACTGAAAGTGGCACACTCACTGTTTACGCAACAGGTGAAGGGGATATTGACCTCTCCGAGGTCGATATCGAAGATGCTTCAGGCGTCTTACCTGGGTTTACTGCTGGATTGGGTGTTCTTGCAATGCTCGGTGCTGCAATGCTTGCAGGTCGTCGAAACAACGCTTGAAGCAATTTCAAGTACAATTGGTGGAGAAATCCACAGGGTTTGAGACGAAGTCATATCGTGACGAATCGGAAGAGGACTTTCGAAACAGCACTGAGCATGAGGACGATCATAAACGAACCGAGAGCCCAACGAGCCCAAGGTCTGTCTGGTTTTTCTGCAGGCCAGGGGTCGATTCCTAATGCCTCTGCTTCACGGACAAGTGCTGCAAGTTCTTCCAACTCTTCTTCCACTGACTGTGCCGCCATGCATTATGGCAATGAGAGGTGCTACATGAGATTCACGCTTCACCAACGGTGAACAAACAAAGCCTTGAAACCCAAAGCGTTCAGCGAATTGTATGAGTGAGGTTCCCGACGGCGTCTCTTTGAGTTCATTTGAGCGGCGGCCTCCTCGGCCTACTGCAACGATGACGATGACCCGTGACGGAGATGAAGGCGTCGAAGTCTTACTCGGGCTGCGCTCTGAAACCATGGCTGCATTCCCCGGTTACTGGGCTTTCCCCGGCGGAGGATTATCTCGAGTTGACGGAGCGGCGGTCGAGAGTCTTGAAGGGTTTGAAGGACCTGAAGCAAAAGCAATCGCCTGCATTCTCCGTGAAATGAGTGAAGAATTGGGCCTTGCACCTTCGGAAAACGGACTTGTCAGCATTCCTCTCGACGCACGTCAACAGATTATTGCAGATAAGCACCGATATTTGCCCCTCGCACAAGAAGGCGCTTTTCCATATGAAACGAGTTCATTACGAGTTCTAAGTCATCGAATCACCCCTCCTTTTGGTCCGATTCAATTCGATAACGCGTTCATGCATTATCACGCAGGCCCTCAAGAGAATGTTCCTGAAATAGACCTCGAACCTCAAACTGAATTTACAGAGATTATGTGGGATACACCCAACAACATTCTTGCCCGTTGGGCGAAGCATGAAATTAAAGTCGCTCCGCCCGTTGTCACGCTTCTCATGGAAATTGAGCGGACATTAGAGCGAAAAGAACGCGACATGGTCAGAGCTGCCCAAGACATCAGTGAGCGTTTACCTGGACGGCGTTCGATTCTGTTTGCTCACGGTGTTGAAGTGGTACCTGTCAAAACTGCAACGCTTCCACCTGCCGACCACACCAACTGCTACCTTGTTGGCGACCCTGAAGGTGAGTTTATACTGGTAGATCCTGCATCTCACCTACGTGAAGGAATGGAAGACTTAGCCAATGCCGTAGAGAGGCATAACGGACGACTTATCGCCATGATGTTCACCCATTCACACGCCGATCACATTGGCGACATTGGCTTGCTCAGGGAAGCATTTGATGTCCCTATTTGGGGAAGTGACTACACCTCCCAAACCGTAGCCTGTGACCGAATTCTTATCGACGGCGAGACACTCAAACTTGGCAACCAAAATTGGCAGGTTCTGATTACTCCCGGACATCACCCCGGACACATCTGCTTATCAGGGGATGCTGGACTTATTGCCGGAGATATGGTCGCTGGAATTGGAACTATTTTGATACCACCTCATACCGGAGACATGAACATCTACATGGAACAACTTGAACGTTTGAAAAACCTCAATCCACATCTTCTCTTCCCAAGTCACGGACCTGTGATCGCCTTACCGGACCATAAATTCAATCACTACCTGTCGCATCGAAAAGCCAGACATGATGCCGTTTTTGCTGCCGTAAAAGCAGGCCTACAAACACTCCCTGAAATTACAAAAGTAGCGTATTCAAATACTCCGAATGCACATCCAATACTTTCTGAGGATCAAACGCTTTCGCATCTCATGTCGCATCAACGGGCAGGACTGTTGGTCGAACATTCCTCAAAATGGTACGTCAATAACGCCAAACCTTAGAACACTTTCAATTGGAGGATATTTCATGCCACGAAGAGTTGAGTTTACCAAAGCCGGCGCTCCAAACACAATTCGGGTTGCAGAAATGGCAATGCCTGAACCGGGCGAAGGTGAAGTTCGCGTCAAAGTTGCTTTCGCAGGAATCAATTTCGCAGACCTCCTAATGCGACTTGGCTTCTATCAACCTCGCCCTCCTTATCCATTTACACCTGGCTACGAAGTAAGCGGTACCATCGATGCGGTCGGAGATAAGCATACAGGATTTACGAAAGGACAGCGAGTGGTTGCGGCGATGCCAACGGGTGGACAATCAAGCCATGTCGTGGTCAACAAAAATCGCGTGTTACATTTACCGGATGAAATCGAACTGGACGCTGCTGCGGCCATGCCGGTGACTTACCTCACTGCTCATCACATGCTTCACCACCTCGGTCACATGAAATCGGATGATTCCGTACTTATTCACGGTGGGGCGGGTGGCGTTGGAACTGCTGCACTCCAATTATGTCAATGGGCAGGCGTAAGCAATGTTTGGGCAACTGCATCAGGCTCGAAAGCAAAAATCATCCAATCTTACGGTGGTCGAGCTATCGACCGACACAGTGAAGATTTTGTCGAGATTATCAAGAAAGAAACCAACGGTGAAGGTGTCGACCACATTCTTGACCCGATAGGAGGAGAACACCTCACTCGGTCACTTTCTGCATTGAAGGAAGGTGGCCGACTCTACACCTTTGGGATGTCAGCTGTCGCCCCAACCTCCAAACGTTCAATGCTTCGCAGTTTCCTTGCATGGAGAAAAACCCCAGCCTTTGACCCTCTTCGACTGATGACAAGAAACAGAGGTGTTTTTGGCGTACATATGGGTACGTGGAAAGATGAAGCAGTGATGCAAAGCCAATTACATCACATATTGGAGGGCGTGATGAGTGGAGCACTTACGCCAGTAATCGATTCAGTTTTCGATGTTGAAAACGTTGCAGAAGCACATCAACACCTTCATGATGCCAAGAATATTGGGAAAGTTCTTCTTCGGTTTTAGTGAGGATTCAAGAAGCGTCGACCGCAGGTCTGTATGGGGCGAGATGCTTGAAAGCAACAATGTCAGGCTTTGATTTGCGTGCAGTCGCTCGTGAATTGAATGCGTATTCAGGCGCCTATGTCAAAAAAGCCTACATGCCACACTATGAGCAAATTGTTTTGCGAATCAACCCAAAAGAACAGGACCAATTCGACTTGGTTCTGGTTCGAGGTTCCCGTATTTACACCTCAAATCGTGACCGCCCGATGCCAATGACCCCTCCTCCTTTCGCAATGGTCCTGCGAAAATATCTGAAAAATGCACGCATGACCGGTGTTCGTCAACTTGGATTTGACCGAGTTCTTTGTTTTGATTTTGATACAAAGTTTGGCCAGTATCACCTCTATGTCGAAGTTTTTCGAGATGGAAATATCATACTCACTGATGAAGAAGACACCATTATCCAACCACTCACTCACGCATCATATGCAGGTCGGACACTCAAGAAAGGCGTCACTTATCAGCCTCCGCCTGCCGCTATAGACCCTCATGAACTGAAATTAGAAACCCTTGCTGAAATGTTCAAAAATTCAGACAGAGACCTTGTTTCTACGCTCGGTGGGAAAGTGAACCTCGGGGGCACACATGCAAATGCTGTCTGTGCCCTTGCTGGTATGGAGGCAAATATCGAGACTCAAAATGCTGATGCAGAGAAAATCCACACCGCTCTTCAGTTACTGCTCTCCGATTTAGCAGAAAGTCGAGAAGGTTTTCTGCTGCTCAAACCGAATAAAGAAACTTCCAAAGAAGACCTGGAGATTCAATCGACAGCGCATGAGCCGAATGGAAAAAGGGACCGCTTCTTTGAACAATTTGCTTGTGAAGCAACGCCAACTCTGCTGCCAAGCCACACATCGCTTACTCAAATCCGATTCCCAACGCTTTGTCAAGCAGTCGATGCTTGGAAAGGAGCGCACGATGCAATGGCTCTTGCTCGCAGAGAAGCCGAGAAGTTGGATATTGCGGCCCCAGGACGTGGGCATTCAACCGATGTCGAACGATTGGAGCGGCGTAAAGTACAACAAGAAAAGGCACTGCAAGGCTTTTCTGTAAAGATTGAGAAACAACAGATGCTCGGTCATCTTATTCAAAATAATTGGACACATGTTGAAAGCTTGCTCACTCAAGTCTCTACAGCAGTCGAAGTGAAAGGATGGAGTCAGGTGAAAAAGGATGCGAAGGAAATCCCGTGGATCGTATCTCTAAACGCTGCGGAACGAAGTTTTGTCACCATTTTACCGAATGAAAACAGTGAACCTCTCGGACCGCAAGCAACCCTCTCTCTCGATGAGACCGTTCATCAAAACGCCCAGAGACATTTTGAAGCAGCTCGGAAGCAAAAAGACAAAACAAAAGGTGCAGTTGAGGCTCTTGAAGAAACGGTTATCCAATTGCAACGAGCGAAAAAGAAGGAAGAAAAACAGCAAGCGAGCGGTAAACTCAACAAAGTTAAACGAAGTAAGCGTCTATGGTTTGAAAATCATCGATGGAGTATGTTGTCTGGAGGGCACTTACTGGTCGGTGGAAAGGACGCAAAAGGTAACGATGCAGTCGTTAAGAAGCATTTGTCCGGTTCGGACATGTACCTTCACGCTGACCTACATGGTGCACCAAGTTGCAGCCTTAGAGCCTCTCATGGATTCGCACCCGACCAGCATAAACCGGCTCACATCCCGGATGATGTGCCTGCATTCCGCCTCGTGGACAAACTCGGAGATGAACGAATAACGCCAGAGAAACTCGAAGAAGCTGCAACATTGGCATTATGCTGGAGTCGTGCATGGGCCGGTGGAGGCGCACACGGAACCGTGTACGCAGTTAAGCCCGCCCAAGTGTCAAAAACCGCTCAAACTGGAGAATATGTTGGGAAGGGTGCGTTTATCGTTCGCGGCCAGCGTCAATGGTTCAAAGACCTCGATGTTCAAATGGGAATTGGAATTGTAGCAATGAACGGGGTGCCGCTGTTAATGGGCGGGTTGCCTGAAACGGTTCGGTCAATATGTCAAAGATTTGCTATTCTACGCCCGGGTCTAATAAAAAAAGAACAACTGGCGAATCGAATTTACAAGAACACCGGTTTGATGACCGATGATATACTGCCCATTTTGCCAGGAGCAGCGGATATTATCGAAGATTATGGGATTTTCAGTGCTCCCAAAAAACAAGTAACAGAAGAAGAGTGATACTCACTTCTTGTTTTTCCCACCATATCGGCCCTTTTGACTACTTTTCCCGCCTTGGTAACCCTTACTGGATTTCTTACTGGGTTTGTAATTCTGACCTCGTGCTTCTCCACGATATCCGCCGCTGTTTCCACCGCCACCACGGCCACTGCCAGAATTACCTCGACCGCCACCACGACCTCCGCCAGAATTACCTCGACCGCCGCCACGGTATCCACCGCCACCACGGCCGCCGCCAGAATTACCTCGACCACCGCCCCGGTATCCACCGCCACCACGGCCGCCACCACGGTATCCACCGCCGCCTCGGCCACCGCCAGAATTACCACGACCACCGCCGCGGTATCCTCCACCACCACGACCTCCTGAATCGTTACGATTGGAACGTTGACGGCGGTCTGCAGCGATATATTCCACCTCAAATTCAGGCAAATCTGAAAACTCTGGGGGAACAAAATCAACCCAAATACCAACATCTCGCTGAATTTTTCCAAAGAGCTTCTTCTGTGGTTTTTGAACCAAGGAAATGACAATGCCTGTAGCTCCACCACGTGCAGTTCGACCACTGCGGTGCTTGTACGCTTTACCGTTTTCAGGAGGATCGTAGTGAATAACACAATTTACACCCTCCACATCTATTCCACGAGCTGCAACATCAGTGGCAATAAGCGCCATACACTCTCCATGTTGGAAGCGTGACATAGCTGCATCGCGTTGCCGTTGGGAAAGACCGCCGTGCAATGTTTCGATTGCCATCCCATCGTATTGCATATCGTCTCCAACACGGTCAACACCATTTCGCGTACGGCAGAAAAGAATGGTACGACCACACTTTCGAATAATTTCAGACGCAATTGCTGATTTTTTAGAATTGGGCATCAGCCAGAAATAGTGCGTCATACTTTCCATAGTGACTTCTTTTGGACCAACTTCAATGGTAACTGGATCGGTCTGATAATCCCGAACTAAATCTGCGACTTCATCATCCAAAGTCGCACTGAATAAAATCGTCTGACGGTCGGGCTTACACCGGTCGAGAATAGTGCAAACAGGTTCCATGAATCCCATATCTGCCATCCGATCTGCTTCATCAAGAACGACCACACTCACATCTTCTAAGGAAACAGCACCACGATCCATCATGTCAATCAATCGACCCGGACATGCAACGAGAATGTCGACACCACGATCAAGAGCACGGAATTGCTTGTTGTATGAACTACCGCCATACATTGCCAAAACATAGAGTTGAAGTTCGTAAGCAAGCGGATCAAGAACTTTGAAAATTTGTTCTGCCAACTCACGAGTCGGCGTGAGAATGAGAGATGTTGGACGACGAGGTTCCGCCTCTTCAGTACGAGTCAGCAATGGTAAACCAAATGCGAGTGTCTTACCCGATCCAGTTGGAGCACGACAACAAACGTCCCGCCCCAACATGCCGTCTGGAATTGATTCTCGTTGTACTTCGAAGGGCTCAAGGATTCCTTGCCTCTTCAAAGTTTGAACCAAGATAGGTTCAACGCCCAAATCCGAAAACGACACCATCAGCCTACCCCATTTGGTCGCCGTTGCCCTGCCCTATTTGATACCCGCAGTCGGAATATTGCAATTCGAGGGGTCTCAACCGTTGCTTTCCGTACGCCGAACAAGCATTGCGACAGCATTTCCACCGCCAAGACACAGCGTAACAATGCCCGAATTCGCACCGCAACGACGCATAACACCAATCATGGTCATGAGGCATCGTGTGCCACTGGAACCCAGAGGGTGACCAAGACTTATGGCACCTCCATGCAAATTTAACCGGTCCTCAGGAATACTCAACTCTTGGGCAACGGCACATGAAGCAGATGCAAAGGCCTCATTATGCTCATAGATATCGACATCAAGTACGGTCAATTGATTACGTTCCAAGAGCATTTGAACTGCTGGAATTGGAGCGCTCATAACCCGTTCTGGCTCAACTCCACTTGTGCAATAGTCTTCGATATATGCTATGATTTCCCAACCTTGTTGTTGGGCAAAATCCGCATTTGCAAGGACAATTGCACTCGCACCGTCGTTCAGTGTACTCGCATTTCCAGCCGTCACCTGGCCGTCCTTTTGAAACACCGGCTTCAAACCGGAAAGTGATTCAACATCAGTTTGTGCACGAATTCCCTCATCATGAGTAAAGAGCGTTGTTAGACCGCGTCGTTGCGGAACTTCAACTGAAAAGAGTTCCCAATCGAACCAACCATTGGTTTGAGCAAGTGCTGCTCTATGATGGCTACGTGCGGCGAATGCATCAGATTGTTCACGTGAAATAGAACATTCTTTGGCAATAGTCTCACCCGTGTTTCCCATATGTAGATCGTTGTAGCCGTCCCACAATCCATCATGAATCATCGAGTCAACGAGTTTTGAATCTCCCATTTTGGAACCTTTACGATGATTCATTAAGAGATGAGGTGAATTGGACATGCTCTCCATCCCACCAGCAATAATGACGTTGTATTCACCAGCGCGAATACTGTTCGCAGCCATCATAGCAGCTTTGAGTGAACTGCCACAGACTTTGTTGATTGTTACACAAGGAGTTGTAACAGGTAGTCCGGATCCAAGGGCGACTTGACGGGCCGGATTTTGACCGGAACCTGCTTGCAAAACTTGGCCAAAAATGACCTCGTCAACAGTACCTTTGGAGGGTTCTATGCCGACCCTTTGACAGACTTCTTTGACTGCGAGAGTCCCTAATTCGACAGCTGTCATACTCGAAAGCGCACCCATGAACTTGCCGATAGGAGTTCGAGCCACACCGCATATTGCAACTTTAGGTTGGCTCATACCACTCCGAATGGAACGGTATTCTTCAATGTGCGCGCACCTCAATCAGGCGAAGAAAAGAGAAGACTTGATGAAGAGAAGGTGCTGGGAATACCATGGCGAAATTCAAGACCGAGATGAACACCGACCGCGAAGCAAACGAAATGCGACATGTCGAAGTCGAAATCGACTTCACTCCAAATGCTCTTGCATCGATACTCTATCGACAAGGAGATACCGTTATCCTCGCATGTTGCACAAAGGAAGCACGACTCCCCGGATGGTTCCCACGGGACTCTACCAAAGGATGGGTACATGCAGAATATTCTCTCTTACCCGGTTCAACAGACTCTCGTTTCCGAAGAGAGCGTCGAGGTGCAAAAGGGCGTACTCAAGAAATTGAACGCCTTATCGCACGCTCACTTCGCGCAGCGGTTAATCTCGAAGCACTTGGGCCGGTTGCGTTGAATGTTGATTGCGATGTGCTCAACGCAGACGGTGGAACACGCTGTGCATCAATTACTGCAGCAAATCTCGCTTTGCGGCTAGCAGTTCGACGATTGATTGCTCAGGGGCACTGTCTACCACTCGATATGCGACCAACCGAAGATCAACGTAAGTCTGGATGGACTGCTCCTAAACTCTCGGATAAAGAGAAGGAAAACCACGAGAACGCTGTGATTCCTCACGACCTTGCCGCAATCTCTGTTGGGCTCATTGACGGAGAAGTCTATTTGGATCTTGATTACGTATTGGATTCGAATGCTGACGTGGACATGAATGTGGTCAAAACTGCTGATGGAAAATACGTCGAAATCCAAGGAACTGGTGAAGAAGCAACGTTCTCTAGCGAGGAATTGATTGCACTTCTTGGTAGAGCCGATGGTGGTTTAGAAGCGCTTTTTGAAGCGCAAAAAGTCATTCTTGACGGAATTGAATGAATCGTTTTTGGATGAGGGCATCAACATTGAGTGGCGAAAGCCTTGATATGGCAGGGGTCCTCGCCGAACTGCACGGGTCAGTAGCTTAGTTGGGAGAGCGCGGCACTGAAGATGCCGAGGTCGCTGGTTCAAGTCCGGCCTGACCCACCTCAACATCTCATAGTGCTAACTTTCTGCTTTTAGCAACACACATCGAGAAGAGGATTCAACTTGGTTATCTTAAACAAAACAATCGTTGGGTTCATGTGCTATGCCTCATTGCTCTGTATATGCCCGAAGGGAAGAGTGATTCTGACGGCGACACCGACCATGAAGCAAAAGCACAAAATAAGGTCACCAAAGAATTACTTGAAATCCGCAATCGTCGAACCGGCGGTGTTAAACGAAACTTCCTCGTACAGAAAGAAAACTTTGTATTAGCGGCAGGAATAGTCTATACTGTATTGTATGTTCTCTTGATTTTTGGTATGACATCTGGAACATTTGGAAATTCTACTTCACTTGACCATTCGGCTTCCAAAACATTTCTCGATATCGGCGATGAATGTGAAGAGATTACCGATGAGCCCTGGATTCTAATTTTCGCCAACGAAGATGCACATAAATTCTCAATGTATGGATATAATCTTCCAACCGGATATGCCCATGGGACATACACCATAGATTATGTCGACGACGAAGGTGTTGGAACGCTTATTGGAAAGAATTCCTCCACCAAATTCATAGAACCAGCTGGTGAGACTGATGCTGGAAGAATGTACTATTCTGCACCTTTTATTGACCTTGAAGAAGGTCACTATGAACTGAATTACACCATTTCAGTATACAACCAATCGATTATGGATGGCAATGAAACAATTGTAGAGGGTGGAGAAGAGATTTACAAAAAGATTGAATTCGAGTTGGACATTTCTAAACAGGCGTTCGCGTTCCTACCGTTTGTAGACTCAGAGAAGAAGCACCAAGTTCGAATCACTGACACCGGTGCCCGCTCGTGCTGGGGGGTTCAAGACCTCGGTAATTGGGGCTATGTTCTCATCGGTGCTGAATTAGGTGGCGGGCGTGAAACTGCAATGCTTGCTGGCGGTGCAGCTGGCATCCCTGCGTGGTGGATGGCGTTCTCGTCACTCTCCCTTTCAGCAATCACGTTGCTGATTATTTATCCACTGATGTACAAGGTGTATCATCAAGACAGTGACGACATCCTTTCCCGTATCCACATTGCGAGATTGGTTGAAGATTGCGTCACCAAAACTGCCTCCCGATTGAATATTGAAATCGATTGGGAATTGTATAAACTCGAACCGAGGGACTTGTCGATTGATATTATGGTCCCGTACAAAAATACCGATTCAACGCTTTCGGATAGCAAAGATGTGCGTGCTGAAGTCCTACGAGAAGTTCTTGAAGAGTTTGCGATTTTTAGAGTATTCAAACCAGTTCAACTCACTGTTCGAACAATTGGCGTAAATGAAGCAATCGATTTTGATACCGGTGTCGGAATCGGTACCTCTTCGGAAATGGAAAGCGGCGAGGAACAGAATTATTCTGACTTCTTCTCCGAGTTACATACTCTTTCCCGTGTTGAAGACGAAGTACGTGAAAGTTTAGAGCTGTTCTTTGCCCGGAGAAGTAATTTGCAAATGGAAGCAGCAGTTGTTACCAGTGATGACCGAGTGATCTTTGTATCCGTCATTTACCGGCCAACACAGCGCTTCGCTTTCTTTAGATTCAAGAAAACCCGTGACGAAGTACAAACAGAACTTCACCAGTTTATTTCAAAAAGAAACGCAGACCTACTTGGTTCTCAAGAATTAATCGTGAAAGGACGAAACCAAATATCAACCTTATCTGAACGCTCAGGTGCTGGGCGAGTTGAAAAAGATTTGAAAGATGATGAGCGAATTGTTGCCGTCGCAAAGCAAGACGGTTTTGGCGGTAAGATGTTACAAACTAAATTCCTTGGAGATACACTTTCGACTGTTGAATACATGGCGAATGAAAAGCGAGAAATGATCAACAAATGGGGCTTCTGGGGATTAATTGTCTTCGTATGGATTCCATTCATGGCATCTGGCGTATTGGTCGGAGCAATGCTCGGCCTGTTATCGCGTATGAACTTCATGCGTGTGTTAAGCGCTACAGCCATAGGTGGTACTATCGCGTCAGTTACTTGGGCTTACACAGCAGAGGGTATTGTCAAATTCATGCACCAGTACAAGTTAGAAGCTGTAATTCCATTGATCATTATTGTCTTTGTAGGTGCGGCTTTCCTTCATATTCGTTCAACCAAGATGCGTCGGCAGACCGAGTTGTTTGAAGACACGCTGCTTGACAATTTCCACGCAAACATCCAAGCCAAATACGGCAACGAATGATGGGTTGGTGGATACATGGATTCTATCCACGAACTACCCGGAAAAGACTCCCACTGTGGCGAACACGCCATTCTTGGTGTTGTGACAGTGAGTGATCGGGCCAGTACTGGAACATACCAGGATGAAGGTGGCCCGGCTGTTCTTGCTTTTTTCAAAGAAGCCTTAGCAAGCCCTTCCACCGTTCATTACCGGTGCGTCGCTGATGACCAAAAGGTGATTGAACAAACGCTATGTGAACTGAGTGACACCCTTGGATGTAACGTAATAGTAACAACTGGAGGGACGGGGCCTGCTGCCCGGGATGTCACTCCTGAAGCAACTGAAAATGTATGCGAAAAAGTGCTTCCTGGTTTCGGGGAACAAATGAGAGCGATTTCATTGAAATTTGTCCCGACGGCAATTCTCTCTCGACAGATAGGTGGGATTCGCGGCTCATGCCTCATTTTCAATTTGCCAGGAAGGCCAAAATCAATCAGAGAAACGATTGATGAAATATGGAAAGCTGTTCCATATTGTGTCGACCTTATCGGCGGTCCTTACATCGATACGTGCGACGAAATATGTGAGGCTTTTCGACCGAAAACAGCTCGCAGACGCTAAGCCTCCAGCCAAAGAGTTCATTGGGTCGATTCCCTTGTATAAGCCAATGGAGACCAATACTTCACCCGGAAACATGCTCATTGTTGGTGCAACCGTCGTTTTGCCTGATTCTACTCGCATCGCTGATGTACGTGTTAAAGATGGCATTATCGATGCGATATCAGAATCCCATGAACTACAACCATTGGACGATGAACTTCTCATCGATGGAGCTGGCTTGCACCTTCTTCCAGGAATTATTGACCCCCAAGTGCATTTTAGAGATCCTGGTCAGCCGGAGAAAGAAGACCTTGGAAGTGGTTCTGCTGCTGCAGTGAGTGGAGGGGTGACATCCTTCCTTGACATGCCAAATAACAAGCCATCTATTACAGACATGGCAGGTATGCAAATGAAACTCGATACTGCTGCTGCAAAATGTGTGAACAACTACGGATTCTTTATCGGAGCGACGCCTGACAATGTTGAAGATTTACAAGAAGCAGTTGGAACACCAGAAGCACCTCTTGCTATTCCCGGAATCTGTGGGATTAAGGTATTCATGGGCTCTTCAACAGGAACATTACTGGTGAATGAAAGAGATGCGTTGGAAACCATATTTTCCAAGACTGCAGGTTTAATTGCGGTTCATGCAGAAGATGAAAAGCGATTGGTCTCTCGATACCCTGACTATGAGAATCGAACAGATATTGCTGCTCATGCTGAATGGCGCGATGATATTACGGCTCTACTGGCCACACAACTGGCTGTAGAGTTAGCCCAGACATACAATCACCGATTGCACGTATTACACCTTACATCGGGACTCGAGGCTGACTGGTTGAATGGAATTACTTCCCTACCTTCGCAGGCTACAGAGGGTGCAATCATCACAACCGAAACACTTCCACAACACCTCACTCTAACTGATGTTGATGTTGCTGAACAAGGAACACGGCTACAGATGAATCCACCTATTCGCTACCAAGAAGACAAGGATATCCTATGGCGGCGTTTACTTGACGGCACTATTCAATGCATGGCTACAGACCATGCACCTCATCCATTGGAAGCAAAAGCGCTCGGATTCCCAAAAGCACCGAGTGGAATGCCAGGTGTCGAGACATCACTTGCAGTGATGCTTACTCATGCGAAATCAGGGCGATGTACAATTGAACAAGTAGCTCAATGGATGTCGACCAATGTAGCAGATTGTTTCAACATGATAGGTAAAGGGCGTATTGAAGTGGGATTAGACGCAGATTTGGTATTGGTCGATATGGAAAATGTTCAACAAGTCAAGGATGAAAACATGTGGGCGAGAGTCGGTTGGAATCCTTTCCATGGACGCGACCTTGTAGGCTGGGCTCAAGTCACAATTGTGGCAGGAGTCCCTGTCTTTGAACGAACCAAAGAAACTGGTCAGAAAGGCCGAATTCTGGTCGAAAAAGGAACTTCTGGCTCTCCAATTCTCATGGGTCCTTGGAAATAAGGCTGTTTTTTGATGTTTCTTCTTGTTCCATGAGATAGGATTATACACTTGAAGCATAAATTCGACTTAGGGAACTATATGAGTTGGCTAGAAGAAAACATTGGAGAAGGATATCAGCAAGTCGTCATCGGATTTACCGTTTTTATTATCGGTGCCGTAATGGGTTGGATGGAAGCAGCAAACGGTCAAATGACTGCTGCTGAAGTATATATGCCAGCAGTAATCATGCTTTCGGGCGCAATGGTAACAATGCTTGGATTATCATTCGGGACGGATAGTGAAGAAGACAGAACCGATGATTTGATGAACGCAATTAATGACCTTACTGCTCGCATGAATGCAATGCTCGGTAAGGAAGAAGAATAATCACAGACCATACAGGGAACCATACTTTTGTTCGACGTAGCGAAGGAATGGTTCTGGTGAAGGCGGGGAGCCTGTGGCTGCTTCAATCAATTCAGCAGGCGTAAGTTTACTCCCTTGCTGATGGATTTTAGGTCGTAGCCATTGAAGGAGACTCGACCAATCTCCTGAAGAAATAATACTGTCAATATCTCCGATTTCATTGTTCATTGATTCAAGTAATTGTGCTGCATAAAGATTACCCAATGTATACGTAGGGAAGTATCCAAATGCACCCATGGACCAATGAATATCTTGCAAACACCCTACCCGATCCTCGGGGACTTCAATTCCAAACCATTCTTCATACATTGCATTCCACGTCTCTGGTAGTTTCGAAATAGGAAGGTCTTCATTGAAGATTTTCTTTTCAATTTCGTAACGTAGCATAACATGTAAGTTGTAAGTCACCTCATCAGCCTCAACGCGAATAAAGCCTTTCGATACGGTGTTAGCAATTCGGTTCAGTGTTTCTGGGTCCCATTCAGGGGCATCTGGGAATTGTTCTCTGAACCATGGTAATGCAACACTCCAAAATGCAGTGGTTCTACCAACTTGATTTTCCCAAAAACGACTCTGTGATTCATGAACACCAAGCGAGACTGCTTCTCCGCGAGGCGTTAGCGAAAATTGCTTAGAAAGCCCTTGCTCATACAAGGCATGTCCGGTTTCATGCATGACTGCATACAAGCATGAGAAAGGATCCAACTCATCAAAGCGGGTTGTAAAGCGAGTATCTCCGGGCCAGAGTCCTGCCGAAAACGGGTGGGTAGAAGCATCCATTCTTCCAGCGTCAAAGTCAAAGCCCATGGCTTTCGAAACGTGCGTGCAAAATTCAGTTTGCCCATCAATTGAAAATCGGAGCCCCTCGGGTAGAACAGGATCTGGATTCGTTTTTTGTGCATTCGTAATTTTTTCAAGAAGTGGAACAAGACGAGCACGTAGACCCTCAAACAGAGGGTCGTAATCCGTCACTTTCATACCAACTTCATACTCATCGAGAAGAACATCGTAAGGATTTTCTTCACCCCCATAATATGCAATTTTTTTCTTTGTCATCTCAATAAGTGATTCCAGCTGAGGTTGAAATGACTTAAAATCAGAGTTCTGTCTCGCTTTTTGCCATGAAAGTAACGCTTCAGACCTCGCTTTTGCAAAAGCGGCAACGAAATCTGAAGGAAGTTTAACCGCTTTATCATAGGACCTTCGCATTTCTCGAACATTTGCGTTTTGATCGTCATCCAGTCCACCTGCTTGTTCAAGGGAAGTGAGCATTTGACCCATGGCCGGGTCAATGAGTCGATTGTGGCGTTCAGCTGCAAGCCATGAAAGAATGTCCGAGCGTGATTCAGAACCCTTTGAAGGCATGATTGTCTCTTGATCCCATCCTAAGTGGCCCTGCAAAGCACCAAGTCGGTGGATATCTTTTACACGTTCTATGAAGACGTCATATGTTTGCATCAAACGTCCGAATGCATTCTCCGTCAAGAAGACTTGTATCGTTCTTTTTGAAAAATAGAAAATGATTTTCGGAAATCATTGCCACACATTGAAGATAGAAGCCCTCCACGCATATCCATGGTGCGACCTTTTTCCCGCAAGGCAAAGAAAAAGCCACCTGTTGATTCAGAAGATCTTGAAATTGAAGAGGTCGTTGATGAAGTCAAAGAAACGGGTGAAGAGCCTGTTGACATGATGGGTCAACCAAATGATGCGGTTCAAAATACCGTGATTCCTTTCGAAGAACTTTCTATAGAAGAAGTCGCTAAGCAACTTAAAATCAGTGCTCGGATGGTTATTAAAACCTGCATGGATGTCCGCAGAGGAGAAAATGTTCTCATTGTTTGCGATCCAACAACTGGAGATATCGGCCAAGCTTTGCATGAGGCTGCTAATGAACGTTCAGATAATGTTCTGCTCATCGTCATGCCCAAGGCGCGACATCACGGTGAGGAGCCTCCTTCCCCAGTGGCCAATCTGATGCGGCAACAGCAAGTAGTCATCGCTCCAACCCGCTATTCATTGACCCATACTCGCGCTATACGCCAATCGCTGCGTGAAGGGTCCCGAGTTGCAACGATGCCCGGCATGACAAATGAAATGTTTAGCCGAGGCGGGATGTCAGCTGATTTCTCAATTATCAAACAAAAAATAAGTGACTTAGGGCCATATTTCCGTAGAAGAAGAATTGTTAAAGTAACTTCTGAGCAAGGCACAGATGTCTCGTTTGAGGTGAATTGGCGCGAATGGAAGTTAGACGATAATGGAATTTGTAACAGACCCAAGATGCTGACCAATCTACCCGCAGGAAAGGCATTCATTATGCCACGCGAAGGTTCCATGAACGGTACGGTTGTCATTGATGGTTCGTGGGAGTCCAACCTGGTTGACGAACCAATTTCATTGATTATTGAAGATGGGAGCGTCGTGGATGTACGAGGCGGAACCATTGCAGCGACTATTCGTCAAGAATTCGGAGAAGCAGCCAAACGTCTTCGCTCTAAAGACAGAGAAAATGTCTGGACAGTGGCAGAATTTGGTTTTGGGATGAATCCCCAGGCACGCCTCTTCGGAAATGTACTCGAGGATGAAAAGAGACTCGGAACATGCTACTTCTCTGTAGGAGATAACACCACTTTAGGAGGTACTTCAGCAGTCGGCATTCATATTCCAGGGGTTCTCAAAAACGCAAATGTTTGGCTCGACGATACCCAACTCATCTCTGACGGCGAATTTATCCTATGGGAATAATCACCGCACTACGTTTTGTGTCCCACAAATCGGACAAAATCTCCAGTATGGATCAAGACCAATTCCGCAACCTCGACACAACACTCCCGAGCGTATTGTAGGCTGAACATTCTGTAGCGGTTGTTGCGGTTGATTCCAAGCCCGCTGTTGAGGCTGCTGATTCCAGCCTTGTTGCTGCGGTTGTTGATTCCAGCCTTGTTGTTGTGGCGGTTGGTTCCAGCCTTGCTGTTGTGGCTGTTGTGGCTGTTGAGGTTGCTGTGGTTGCTGTGGCTGTTGTGGCTGTTGTGGCTGCTGAACAGGTTGAGAAAGAGGTTTTCGAACTGGAGCAACAGGGCGAGGGAGGGATTGGGCTTTTTCAGCCGCTGGAGAAGAAATAAACTCGGAGAGAGATACGCTACCATCTCCATCGGTGTCTGCTTGTTCATGTAAAACAGCTGCCTCCTCAATAGATGTGCCAGTCGCTACTGCTAATTCTTCGATTGAAAGTTCTCGACTCCCATCGGTATCGGCTGCAAGGAAGTGTTCAGCTGCACTGACAAATTCAGGTTCTTCAGGACTCTCCGGTTCCGGTTCCGGTTCTGGTTCTGGTTCTGGTTCTGGTTC
>CEQX01157418.1_pt1 | contig 37088 bp, 35 predicted proteins | sample 356261 | NCBI WGS metagenome assembly CEQX01 (sample SAMEA2621076, study PRJEB7988) | marine metagenome | isolation source: saline water (ENVO:00002010), including | reverse complement strand
AAAATAATATCCAGCAAAGAATAATGAAAAACCATTTTCTAAAATATGGTTTCCAAGTAAATGATATTCAATATTATTTGATAGAAATTGATAATTCTTAAAAAGAAAATTATTAATACAATTATTATTAATGTTGTTACTTAATACAAACTTAATAATATTCAATCCTCTTAATGAAAGTGGATAAGAATCTTTACCTACTTTATTTTTAAAATCATTTTTTATATAATCATTTATTAATTCTAAACCTTCATTAACATTTATATCATTTTGATTCAAATATTCAAAATAATTTAAATTATAACACCACAATAATCCATTCTTTTTAAAGTTCCAGTCAATTTTGTCTTCAAATTTTTCTGTAATATTAAGGAAGGTAAATTGGTTATTTTTAAAATAGGTTTTATTATTAAATATAGTGTTAAACCATCTTAAATCAGAAACTTGAAAAGTATATTTTTTCTTAATTGAATATGTTAAAAACAATTTTTTAAAAAAATAATATATTCTAAAATAAATCTGTTTAAACTTTAAATATTTGATGGTATTTAGAAATAAAGCTATTCTATTTCTATCCATTTATTATTTTTTAGAGACTCAACAGCTGCCAAAGAGGCCTTTGTAGTATTTATAATTTCATTAATTGATATAATAGGTGCTCCACCTTTTTTTTGTTGTGTTAATAAAGCTTGAAATTGATTGAAGTGTCCTTTATCCTGTTTTGAAGATGCATTAGTGAATCCTTTAAAACCATATCCTTTTAATTTCCTCCAATTGTCCATAACTAAAGTTCTCTCTTGAGAATAAACCTCTACTCTTTCTTTTGAATAAGATTTACTTCCGTTTGCAAAATAGTTAATCACTGCATTGCTTCCATTCTCATATTTTAATAAAATACTAGCATTATCTGTATTTTCTTCTGGATTTATACCCATAGAATTCATGCAAACAGCTATCACTTTAGAACTAGTCAGATATGAGCAAAGATCGATATAATGACAGGCTTCTCCAATGATTCTTCCACCACCAATTTCCATATCATGAACCCATACATTTTTTGGGATAAAACCAGCATTCATAGTTGCCACAATATTAATTGGATTGGTTCCGTCACCAAGTGCTTTTTTCATTTTAGTGGCAAAAGGAGCAAACCTTCGATTAAATCCAACAGATACATTTACATTATTCAACTTATAGGCTTCAATAATTTGACTGAGTTCGTCGTTGTTTAATGTCAAAGGTTTTTCTACAAAAACACTCTTTCCTGCTTGCATAACTTCCAAAGCCATTTTTGCATGCAAATTATGTTGTGTGGTTATCAAAACAAGGTCAACTTCAGAATCTTTTAATATTTCTTGATAATCTGATGTAGAATTTGCAATTCCATATTTCTTTGCCATAATGGTTGAAGACAATCCTCCAGAACTAGCTATGTATTTAATATCTGCATTTATCATTTTCAATTTTGGAAGAATAATAGAACTTGTAAAATTACCTGCTCCTACGATTCCAATTACTCCTTTCTTTCCCACATAATTTCTATTTATTAATCGAATTGTTTTCTCTTGATTATTTTCTGAACTATACTCTAGGATAGATGCAATTGATTTAGATTTAGATATATCAGAATATATCTTTTTATAATCCTTTAAAGCTACTCTTTCACTTATGAGTGGTTTTACATTCAAAGTCTTTTTTGAAATTGCATTAAGTACAGCTTTGAAATTCCTTTTTTCTGTCCAACGAACATAGCCAATAGGGTAATCATTTCCTTTTTGCTCATATTCTTCGTCATATCTTCCCGCTCCATAAGAGCAAGAAACCTGGAATGATATTTCTTTTTCATAAAAATCTGAACGATTAATATCTAAGCCAACAACACCAACTAAAATAATTCTACCTCTTTTCCTACACATATTTGCAGACTGAGACATAATTTCATTGCTTTTATTTGAAGCTGTGATAATTACTCCATCTGCTCCAATATCATTTGTAAATGATTCTACAAACTTCACTTGGTTTATTCCGTCTGCTGGATTTACGGCAGTAATTCCTTTTTCTTTTGCAATAGCAATCTTATGAGGGTCATAATCAAATCCAATTACATTACATCCATTGGCTATTAGTAGCTCTGCGGTTATAAGCCCAATTAATCCTAAGCCTACAACAACAATATTTTCTCCAAAAGTTGGATTCAACAGACGAATTCCTTGTAATCCAATGGCACCAATTACAGTAAAAGCTGCTTCTTCATCACTAACATTTTCAGGTATTTTTACTACTAAATTTTTTGGAACGCATACAAACTCAGCATGATTACCATTGGATGCAACTCTATCTCCAACTACAAACTCCGTTACATCTTTTCCTAATGCTACAACTTCACCCACATTACAATATCCTAAAGGCAATGGTTTGTCTAATTTGTTAAAAACTGCTTCTAAGGTTGGTCGTAAACCGTCTGTTTTAACCTTATCTAATACCATTTTAACTTTATCAGGTTGCTGCCTTGCTTTCTGAAGAAAATTTGCTTTTCCAAAATCAACTAACATTTTTTCTGTTCCAAGGGAAACTAATGTTCTATTGGTTTTAATTAATACAGTCCCTGCTTTTACATTGGGGATGGGAACCTCCTCCAATATGGTGTAACCTTTTCTTAAGTCTTGAATAATTTGTTTCATTACATGGTTTATTTAATAGAGATGTTTCCTCTCTTTTCTGTTCGGGTAATTGATTAATACAGCTCTATACTTTCCTTTAAACACAAATAAACTACCCGCGGCAGCTCCAATAATTTTAAATTTTGATATTAGATTTTTGATATCATCCAATGTCCCTGCTCCGCCCAAGGCTGTCATTGGAATACTACACTTCTCTCTAACAAATTTTATTAAATTAATATCATATCCTTGCATAACTCCATCATTATCAATAAAGTTAATTACAATTTCTCCAATACCAATTTCTTGAAGTTTTTCTATTAAACTATCAAACTTCCATTTGGATTTCTTAGTTCCATTATGGGTATAAATATCGTAACCTTTAAAAAAATTTTTCTTTTTGACATCAATAACAACTACAACGCTTTGATTTCCAATAATAGAACCAATTTCTTTACAAAGCTCTATATTATTTAACGCAGAGTTAGATAAAGCTACTTTTTCTGCTCCTAATCTAATAACTTTTACAGCTTGTTCTACTGTTGTAATACCACCTCCATAACAGAATGGCATCCTGCATTCATCAGCTAAGTTTTTTATCATTTCAAAATTAGGTGGTTGTTTTTCTCTAGTAGCATCAATATCTAAGACTATCAACTCATCTACTTCTTTTTCATTAAAAATTTTAACTGCGTTTATTGGATCACCAACATATTTTGGGTCCTTAAATTTTGTTGTTTTAACCAATCCTTTATTATGAATTAAAAGACAAGGAATAATTCTTGATCTAAGCATATTTATAATTCAGCAAAGTTTTTTAGGACTAATATTCCATTGCCGTGACTTTTTTCGGGATGGAATTGAGTACCAATAATATGTTCTGCATATATTGATGATGTAAATTCATAACCATATTTTGATGTAGTCAATATATTTCTTTTACTCTCACATTCGAAATAAAAGCTATGTACAAAGTAAAATCCAAAATCATGATCAATTCCTTTAAACAAATCATGATTTCGAATATCATTAATTATATTCCAACCCATGTGAGGTAGTTTTGGTTTCGTGTCAATTTTTGATTCATCAAATTTCTTAACTTTTCCAGGAATCCATCCAAGACCAGGCATATCGCCTTCATCACTTCCATAGCCCATAACTTGAAGTCCAACACAAATTCCAAGAATAGGAATTTTTTTATCAATTACTAATTCATTTAGTCTTTCTTTTAATCCAGAATTAATTAGCTGTTGCATTGTAGCATCAAAAGCTCCTACACCAGGTAAAATAAGTTTTTCTACATTATTCAGATCTTCATTGTTTTTTATTATATGAAAATCAATATTTAAATTTTTATAAATAGTAGCTATTGCCTGAATATTTCCAGATCCGTAATCTATTATACCAATCATCTTTTGCCTCCTTTTTCTAATCCTAATATTCTCATCACTTTTGCACCAATATTGTATAAGTTTTCTTGAGATTTGTAATCTTTATATGTCTTATTTGGTGCATCCATATATGATTGTAGTTCTTTTATAGAAATCCCGAGTTTAGTTGCTATATATTCAAAATCTTGATTAATAGTTTCGGGATCATACGCAGGAGACTTTAGTTTTTTTAATGCATCTTTACGTGTCATTTGATTTGTTAGTATCAAACTAGAATATTGAACTTTTCTAGTATCATAACCAAATTTCTTTGGAAGCCAATAACCCTCATAAAATCTAGTAAATCTTGATTCAAAGTGTTTTTGAGAATATTTTTGGTAACCAAATTTGTCTACTAGAAGCTGCATAGCATAATTTTTATCGTAAGGAATAAAATCTAAAGGTCTAATTAATTTTATTTTCATGACGTAAGGAAGATATAGTTTATGCCATAAAATATTTGAGATAGGATAATCTTTTAATTTACCATGTCCATGTTTTTTATAAATGTCTTTTAATTGAATTGAATCAGTCTGATACCACATCCATTCTAAAGGATTTCTTATGCATTCAGTTGAATAGTTTCCACCCGTTAATATATATTTTATTTTATGTTTAGAAGCAAACTTGTACATGGTTGCAAAAAAAGCATGATCTTGCGGAACGTCTATATGAGGAACTCCAGATTTAAAAAAAGCTAATTGTAAACTTTTCATTTCCTCCCAATTAATTACTTCTGTGTAAAGGTCTAAGTTTAGTCCATCGACAAGTCTTTCAATATTGTTTACAGCGATCTGAGAGTTCCAACCAGCATCTACATGAAAAACCAATGGACGTAAGCCATATTTTTTTTTCATAACATATAATAAATATGAACTATCAATACCTCCACTCATTCCCATTAAACAATCAAAATCTTTTCCTTTACCTTCTTTTTTAATTTTCTTTATTATTGAACTTAAAGCTTTATCACCTCTTTCATCTGTATGCCAATTTGGAAATATATCTTTGTAAAAGGTATTACAATGATCACAAACTCCATTTTCATCAAATTGAATTTTGGAATCAGTAGTGTCCATAACACAATTATTACATATTTGATAATTTTTTTTATTCAAAATACTATAATGATTCTAACTGGTTTATTGTCTCTTCAATTATATTTTTCTCTAAATTGTACCAAATTGGTATACATATATGTTTTTTATGAACATTAAAAGGATCATAACCAAGTGTATAATCATATACAGGTGATGTACGATTTTTAATTTTTTTAAACTCGTTTGTATTATCTTTTTTTGATATTATTGAAAATTTATAATGATTACCTCTTTGACCAGCATTAAATGGATTAACATATTTTATTCCTTTCTCATCACAAACCTTGGCATATCTTTCAGCAATTTTTGTTTTATTTAAAATTATATTCTCTGACTCAATACAAACAGCATAAGAAAAAAGAGCCTGTAGTTCAGATATTCTAAAATTACAAGCTATGACTTCGTTTTGATCAAATCTATCATATATTTGAAATTTTGATAATTGATAAGCTAACTCTTCATCGTTTGTTACAGCAATTCCACCTTCTCCTGCAGCAACAGCTTTTGTTGCATATAAAGAATAAACGCCCCCAATTCCATATAAACCAGAGTGTTTACCATTTAAAGTTGATCCTAAACTGTGAGCGCAATCCTCTACTAAAGCAACTCCCTTTCTTTTACATAAATCTTGAATTTTCTCAATATCTGGGTTTACTATACCTCCAATATGTGTAATCATAAAAACACATTCTGATGGATTTGATAATTTAGCTATAAATTTATCTACCTGCTCAAATGATGGCATCAGACTTGGAAGAGAGCATGGTACTGTCTCAATCAGTTCCAAACCACTTGTTATAGCTATAGTTTTTACCCCATACATAGTATTTGATTGAATAAAAATTTTTTTATATCCTCTGTGTTTTTTTAATAACATAAGTATAGCTAAAAGTCCTGAACCATTAGAAGCAAAAGGTATTGAAAATTTTGACCTAGTATATGTAGTAAAAAAATCAGATAGTTTTTTATTCCAATTACCCTCTGCAAGATTGCCAGTATTAATTATATCGTGAAAATTATTTTCAAAAAATTTCACAGATTCAGTTGGTATTTTAATCATTCCCATTTTATATATTATTTTAAATTATTTATTTGTACGTCTCTCCAAACAGTATTTGACATAACTGTATTTTTTTTCTTTAATTTTGAAATATTTTTTTTTGGATTTTTTTTAAAAAGTTTTCTAAAAAGTTCAGGTGCCAGGCTAAATCCTAAAGTAAATTTTCCAGGTATTACACCCAAAACATTATCATCGATATTTAAAATATGGAATAGGTAATTTCTTGGTTGATCTTTTAAAATAACCTCTGCCTTTACTCCATTATATTTGTGTAAAACGGAAATTTTTGGATTATAAATTTTATGTTTTTCGATTACTTCTTCAATATACTTATCACATTTACTTTCGTCGGAAAATGATATTCCTCCAATCTGGGCGTATCCATCCTCTTTAGTTAAAATATTTATGCAATTTTTGGGAAAATAGTCTAATTCTACATATGATTTTTGATTTTTTGGTACATTTTTAATTATAGCAATTGGAGCATAACTTAATTTTACGTTTGCATTTAATAATTTTGATATATTAGCTCCGTTACAAAATAAAATATTTTTTGATTTAATAAATTCCTTCTGACATTCAATCTTAAAAATACCATCTTTTTTACTGTAGGATTTGAAAGCATTGTTAGTGGAGATCTCTAGACCATCACTAATGGAACTATTAATTAAATCATTCAATATATTTCTAGAATTAGCTGTAAAGTCAGGTGTTTCAACATTAATGAATTTTTCTTTAAAAAAAATTAACTTTTTAAGGATGGTAAATATTTCCTTAAACCTTAATTTGAATGGATCAACTATACCTGCACGTCTTCTCAACCAATCATGACTCTTAATTTTATTTATTAAAAATATAGATCTTGAAATTCCAACAAGCCATGGAAATGTCCATTTTCTTCCCTTAACCCTGTATTTAAAATTTATAAAATTATTATTAAACCATCCTTTTTCAGATTCGTTAATCTTAAGTCCTGACTCAGTTTTAACTAAGTTCATATTTTCAAAACCAGAATAAAATTCAAAAATATCATCAATTGATCCTAATAAAAATTTCAAGGTATATAAATTGTCAGGTATTAAAGTGTATAATGATCCGGTATGAATCCATTCATGAAAATCTCTTGTTGTTTCAGATGCTAGTTTCTTGTTCTTTTCAATAATTTTAACTTTCAGTCCATGTCTTGTCAACATTTCTGCGCATATAATACCAGCAATTCCACTACCAACAATTAACCAATCATAAACTATTTCTTTTTCTTTTCCCATTCAATCGTTTTTATAAGGCCTTGTTCAAATTTCATCATTTTATCTAAATTTATATCTAAAATTTTTTTTATTCTAAGAGTATCACCTGAGGATCTTTCAGGATCACCTTTAGGCAACTCTCTATAAATGCATTTTGGTTCAATAGCAAGATTATTTGACAGGTTTATTATCAACTCATTAATAGATATTGATTTGCCAGTAAGAACATTACTAATATAACATCCTCTTTCAATTCTAATTTTTTTAAAAGCACTAATTAAACAATTTACTACATCCCCAACGTATACAAAATCTCTTGTTTGATATCCACCATTAACATAAATTTCCTTGTTTTCAATTAACCTACTTGTAAAAATTGATATTACACCGGAATATTGACTGCTTGGATCTTGTTTAGGGCCATAAACATTAAAAAATCTTAATCCAAAACTTGACAAATTTGAGTAATTATATGCTGCTTCAAAATATTTTTCCATTGAAAACTTATCAACTGCGTATGGACTTAACAATTCAATCTTGTCTCCTTCTTTTCCTAGAGCTAAATTTCCATATACAGCTGAGGATGATGCGTAAACAATTGGAATGTCAAATTCTTTACAATAAGAGATTATTTTGAATGAACTTAAACTGTTTGTTTTTGAGCTTTCATAAAAATTCTCAATTGATAAGGGAACACTTGCTTGAGCAGCTAAATGAAATACGCCATCTACCTTATCAATTTGACTAAAATCCATTTTTTCAACTGAGACATTTCTAAACTCAATTAGTTTTGAATTTATATCAATATTATCAATATAACCAGAGCTTAAATTATCAATTATAATAACTTTATTATTTAAACTAACTAACTTCTCAACTAGGTGGCTACCAATAAAACCACAACCACCTGTTACTATAAATGTGCCTTTTTTCATTAAAATTTAACTTTGTAAATATTTTTACATAAATTTTTCATAGATATTTCCTCATCAAATTTATCGATTGCATCTTGACTCGGAATATACTCCTTTTTTAAAATCGCTTTTGATTTTTCTAATGAATCTTTAAACCAATTTACATCATCTGGATCAACTACAATTATTCTCTCTTTCATGCAATCCGTAAGAGAGTTTATCCATTCTAGTTTTGTAACAGCCACTACACATCCACAAAAAATTGCTTCATAAACTGTTCTTGGCGATGAATCACTGAACGGAATTGAAATCGCAAGAGTTGTCATGCATAAATTCTTAAAGAGATTTTCTTTTGATAATCTTCCCAGGTTACGGTCATCATTACAAAATTGATTTAAAATTTCACTTTTATAATTCTTCTCATAGAATGGATAAATAAAATCAATAGATTTTTTTTTATCAGAGTTAAATCTAGAGTTCATTATTTTTTCAATTTGATAATTTGGATAGAGCCCTCTTATTGATGAAATATTTTTTCTTTTTAATTTTTTTTTCTTAAATGAAAAAATTTCAGATGTATTGACTCCATTTTGAATTAAATAAGCCTTTTTCGTTGTTAAGTTAAAAATCTTGTTTACCAAACTTATTGAATCGACCGTTATTATATCAGCATATTTTAATGACTTTACTGTGAAAAACTTATAAATTTTAGATTGGTCAGGTCTTACTAAAACATCAGAACCCATTGGTGTTCCTATAGCTTTTACTCCAGCAGCCCAACATAAAAAAATGTAATACATTGAATGTGCATGAAAAATACCATCTGGATTTTTATGTTTTATTTTTTTTAGTTGAAAAATTTGAATCGGTAAGATTAAAATTTTAACAACATTTCGTACAAAGTCTGAAAATTTAGAATTTTTAAAAAAAAGTAGTCTATTAACATTAAATAAACTAATAATTTTGTCATCTTTCTTTTCTAATTTTTCCTCATCATTTGAATATATTCTGTCTGTAACTACAAAAACATCACTTGCTGAACAAATTTTTTTAACCATGTGAAACCAATCCATCGCATGATAATCTGTGGAATCAATAACATATATTATTTTACTCATTAATTACAATATTACTTAAAACAAGTTTATAAAGAAATGTCATCAGAATGAGACCAGAAAAATTTAGTAATCCATAATCATTAAATGTTATAAAAACACAATAAATTCCAAAAAAGAAAGAATTTACAATTTGTGTGTTTCTAATCTTATTAGAAAATTTTTCAAAATTAAAATAAAGTTTTCTAAAAAAAAATATTATTAAAATCAAACCAATAAATCCTGCACTTAAAATACTATTTATGTAAATTGATGTAGGTATTGTTAGATCTGAATTATCTGAACCAAATGGAGAGATTAATGCTTCATTTAATGCCATCATAGTTCCAGCAGACCTAACGACCAATGAATTACCTTTTGATAAAAAAGAAAACTGATCAGATTGAGCAACCAAACTATCATAATCAACTAATAAGGCTATGCCAATAAATTTTATAATGAAAAGAATTAAAAAAAGAATAATTAAAGGTTTAAAATTAAATAAAAAATGAAATCCAAAGAATTTATTGAAAAAATAAAAGGATGCAGAAAAAATAAAACAGACTAAAACAGATGTTGATAATGATAGAATAGAAAATATAATTATAATTAAACCTATTTTAAACCAAAATTTATTATTTAATAGAAAAGCATATAATGCTGGTACTAGAAAAAAAATATTGATTAATGAAGGCTCACTCAAAAAACTTCTCATTCTGCCAACTTCTATACCAAAAAAATTATAGGTCTCTGGTGAGTATAGCCCTAAAAATACAATAGGGTGAAAACTATTAACTACTTTAAATCCTGAAAAATTTGAAAACGTAACCCAGTTTCCATTATCATCCTGAGCTATCCTCGTAAAATCACTTAAATCTGGATAAAGAATTAATATGAAATATTGAATCAATGCCAATAATGAAAATAAAGCAGCAATAAAAACAATTAATTTTATTCCCCTTTTAATATCTATATCAGATAAATTTAATACTGAAAATATGACAATAATTGAGGCCCCAATTTCAAAATAAACATTCAATATGTTTTTGTTAAAAAAATTTGTTACAAATAATAAAACTGCAAGTAAAAGCAATGGATTAATGAAATTTTTTTGTTTTGATTGAAATAACTTTACAAAGAAAAACAATACAATAGGTATAAATAGTACAACTTGTACTAATCTATTAATACCTAATAAATCTAAAAACTCAAACTTTCCAAAACTAAATATTAATATTGCTGAACAAAATGCAACAATTGTATTTAAAGAAATAATATTAGTTTTAATTGAATAATTCATATTTAAAAGATCCTCTTAAAAAAAACAGAAATAATCATAAATAGTACTTTAATATTAATTTCAAAAGATATATTTCTACTTAATATTATTAATAATAAAGATGATGATTTCTCAGGGTTTAGTTGATATTGACACCTAGCCTTTTTATACAAATACCAAGATGGTAAAATTTCGGTTGAGCATTCACCATAAATTTCTTTCAAATGTAAATTATAAATTGACTTATTTGCTATTAAAGATATGTTTGGTTTAGAACTTTCATTAGAGTCTAATTTATAGTAACCCATTGGTTGATTTATACAAAAAAAATTTTCAGTATGCTCACTAATTCTTATCCATAAATCAAAATCTTCCATTGTAATTAATTGTTTGCTTTGATTAAAATACTTTGCTTTCCTTATTAAACTTTTTTTTGTTACCACAGATGAACAGGGAATTGGATTTCCTAATTCAAGAAGATGTTTTTTAACAGGTGATTTTAAATCCCAAACTCCAACGGTTTTTTTATTAAACAATCTCAGTCTTACTGGGCTAAGGGTTAGATCATGATAAACAAAGTCATAACCATCATTAAGAATATTCAATGATCTTTCTAACTTATCTTTTATCCACCAATCATCAGAATCTAAAAATGCAATATACTTGCCATTAGATTTTTTAATTCCAAAATTTCTAGATAAAGATATTAAACCATTATTTCTTACTTTATAAAATCTTATTCTCGGATCATTTAAGCTATTAACTAAATATTCGGTATTATCTTCTGAATAATTATCAACAATAACTAATTCCCAATTTTTAACTGTTTGATTTATTACAGAATTAATAGCTTTAATAATTTCCTTTTCTCTATTGAATGTTGGTAAAATTATTGAGACAATCGGATTATTATTTAATTTCATTTATTTTAACAAATCTTATAATGTTATCAATTTCTTTTGTAAAATTTGATTTAAAATATAAATCATGATCAATCAGTTTTTTTATAGAGTAGATTAATTTTTCTGAGTTAAATTTATCTTTATTTAGCTCTTCAATTTTAATATTCAAGTTGTAAATATCTTTACATCTTTTTTTTATAAGTTTAGCAACTTCTAAAATGCTTTTTGAAGAGCCAGAACCAAAATTAAGTATAGGATTATTTAGTTTGATATCATTAGCTAATATTATTTGAACTGTCTTTTCTAAAGAGCTTATCGTTACAAAATCTCTAATTGTAGAGCTGGGAGATTTTAACTTAATCGTGTTAGTTTTTAAAGCTTGATTAATTATATCATTTATAAATAATTTTTCATTTATCAATTTATTTCCAACAGGGTATCCAAAACAATTTGATAATCTAAGTATTATAGAGTTTATTTTATTTTCATTATGAGCTTTTATAATTAGTTCTTCAGCATTTCTTTTTGAATCTGCATAGGGATGATTGTTTTGAGCAATAGTGCTCTCATCGAAATATCCATTTAATGGAGATTTATAAACATGTGCAGTAGAAAAATATATAAGAGTTTTTACACCGGCAGAAATAGCACACTCAAGAATTTCACTTGTAAAATCTTTATTAATTTTATATGCTAATTTGGGATTATTTTGACACTCATCTGAATTCAAACCTGCACTGTGAATAATACACTCAAATCCATTTAAAAGTTTAATAATTTTTGATTTTTTTTCACCAGCTTTTATTTTAAATAAATTTTTTTTCTTTTGATTTTCATTTAATTCCTTACTAGTAGAAACATAAATATCATGTCCAATCTTAGTTAAATAATTTTCAAGTCTTGATCCAAGTTGTCCAAGTCCTCCTGTAATAATGATTTTCATAAATAATTAATCCCAATCATATGGGATAATTCCATTTTTGTAATTTACAGATATACTTTCTTCTTTTTCGTGTGGCATATCAGAACAATTTACAATTAATGCTTTATTAGTGCTTAGACATTTAAATCCGTACCATACATTAGGTGGAATTGTAATCATGACATAATTTTTTGGTCTGCTAATTTTAATTGAAAAAAATTCATTTTGAGATATTGAATTTGCTCTTTCATCATAAAATACAACTAAAATTTCACCAATTGGAACCGTAATGTTTTGAGTTTGTTTTACATGTTTTTTCCATGCTTTTATATGACCAGGATTGACTTCAGAAAAGTAACACTCTCCAAAATTTTTAAAGACTTTACTGTCGTTTCTAAGCATATGCAAGATATTTCCTCTTTCATCATCAATAATTTTTAATTTGGTAACTATCACTCCATCAATCATATCGACCAATTAATATTTTTTGATTTTGCATGCTTAGTATAAGTCTTAATTTGATCTAGTGAAAAATTATACATGTCCATTTTTTCTTGATAATAATTATAATACCATTGACTAGTAAATTCAATCAATATATTGTAATCTAATGCCGGCATCCACTTTAAGTGAAATAACGCTTTATCACAGTTAAGTTTTAACAAACCTGCTTCATGAAAATCAGAAACTTGATTTGAGATAAATGATGGTGGTTTATTTAATTCCCAACAATAACTTAAATCATCAAGAAGTTCCTTAACTGTTTTATTATATGAGGATATAGGACCAAAATTAAAACTTTCACCATTTAACTTACTACTATCATACAAGTTTTTAGCAATGTTCAGATAGCCACTCAAGGGCTCAAGAACATGTTGCCAAGGTCTTGTTGACTCTGGACTTCTAATTTCAACACTTTGATTATTTATCCAAGCTTTTATACAATCTGGTACAATACGATGAGAAGCCCAATCACCTCCACCAATCACATTTCCTGCCCTCACTGTTGCACATTTTATGTTTGAATTATGTTTAAGGAATGAGTTAAAATAAGAATAGAAAATTATTTCTGCAGCAGCTTTTGAACCACTATAAATATCTTTACCTCCCAACATATCAGTTTCTTTATATCCGAATTCCCACTCAACATTATTATAGCATTTATCACTTGTGATAACAACTAAAACACATTTAAAATTTACATCTTTTAAAGTATCTAAAATATTTGCAGTACCTAAAACATTTGAAGATATAGTGTCAATTGGATCTTTATAAGAATCTGCAACAATTGGCTGCGCTGCCATATGAAAAATAAAGTCGGGTTTAGATTTTAAAATTATTTTTTTTAAACTTTCTAAATTTCTAATATCTTCTTTGTAATGAGTTATTTTAGTCTCGAGATTTAAAATTTCAAACATCGAGGGGTTGGTTGGTATATCTTTAGAAATTCCATAAACTTTAGCTCCTAATTCAAGTAACCATGTAACTAACCAAGATCCTTTAAAACCAGTGTGACCTGTTATTAAAACTTTTTTATTTTTGTATATATTATTAAACATTTATTTCCATTTTAACCATGGACCTTCACCACTTTCTACCAAACTTTTTAGATAATTCTTTTCTCTAATATTATCCATACATTGCCAAAAACCTTTGTGTTTAAAGGCTCTAAGTTCATTTTCTTTTGCAATCTGCTGCATAGGCCCAAATTCAAAATCGCAATCGATATTTTCATTTAAATATTTCATAATACCCTTATTTAGTATAAAAAAACCACCATTAATAAAACCTTTATCTAGTTGAGGTTTTTCTTCAAAATCTTTTACTACATCTCCAATAATATCCATCTCACCAAATCTAGATGGTGGCCTAACTGCGGTAACAGTAGCTAATTTATTATGTGATTTGTGAAAATTAGTTAGTTTATGTAGATCGACATCACAAATACCGTCACCGTATGTTAAATGGAAATTTTCAGATTCTATATATTTTTCTACTCTTTTAATTCTAGCTCCTTTCAAAGTTTCTAAACCTGTATCAACTAGAGTGATTTCCCAATTATCTTCACATGTAGTACTATGAAAAGTGACTTCACTATTTTGACTATACTTTATTGTGAAATCAGAATTCAAAGATCTATAATTATAAAAATAATTTTTGATCCAGTCTGCTTTATAGCCTAATGTTAATATAAATCTATTAAATCCATAATAACTATAATATTTCATTATATGCCATAAAATTGGTTTTCCACCAATTTCAACCATAGGTTTAGGCCTGAGAACTGTTTCTTCACTCAACCTTGTTCCTTTACCGCCACATAAAATAACTACATCCATATTAAATTTTTTAATTTATTGTTAATTTAATGCAAAAAAAGCAATCTATTTCAAGGTTGTAATAATTCATTAATTTTTAATAAATATTTGAAATTTCCATATTTCTAAAATAATTTGTGAATTCTAAGCTTGTGCAAATATCCAAATATGGGAACTTAATTTGTTTTTCTTTAGAAAAGATTGAAAGTTATTGATTACATTTTCTCCTCTTGATTGAATTACTCTAATAAATTCAGAATTAAAGTTACTATTTAAAACAATATCTACATCTAATTTTCCTGGTGTAATAATTTCAATATTTCTAAAACCACAATTTTTAAAAATTCTTTCAAATCCATCTATACTTAGAAAATTGAGATGGTAAGGAGGAGCAATACTTTTTGATTTCTCACCCAAAGTTAATATATCAAATCCCTCATATTGTAAAGTCGTAATTAAACAAAATCCATCTTTTTTGAGAAGTCTTTTTATTGAATGTAAAAATTCTGAAGGGTTTAATACATGTTCAAAAACTTCCATTGATACAACAAAATCAAATTTGTTATTCCATTTATCAGTCTTCTCTACACTCACAGGCAAAACATCAAAACCTTTACTTCTTAAAATTTTTTCACAAGTCTCACTAGGTTCAACTGCAAAGTAATCTAAACTAGAATTTATTTTTTTTAATTCTTCTAAAAAAATTCCATTTCCTGCACCAACATCGCATAAATTTTGAATATTTATTTCTTTTTGTTTTATAAAATCAAATAGTTCTTTTGCTTTAGTTTTAAATATTTTTTCTCTTCTAACCTCCTCTACTATTGGATATACATCATTGTACCAATATTTAGAAGATATACTGTCTCGATAAAAAATTTCCAAGTCTTTTTTTGATGGTCTAGGACTACAATAAACTGATCCACAACTTGAACATAAATTATATTTGAATCCATTTTTAATACACAAAATTGATTTTTTAGATGAATTACAAGAAACACAATTAACATCATAAAACTTAGTTCTATCGAAATGCTCTGCATCAATTCTAGCTAATTCATGTAGCTTATCTAGCATTTCTTTTGGTCTAATTTCTTCTTCTTTCATTTATTTAAGTTAAAATTTTTATGTTTTTCTTAGATATTTTTTCAAAATAATCATTTTTAATTTTTGAAGAAATATTTTTGAGTTTGCTTAATTCATCAAAACTATATTTTAAAAACTCATTAATTGTCTTATTTATATCATTCTTGTTATAACATACTCTCCAAATAATTTGATCTATATCATTTGGTATTGGATTACGGTTTAATTTAGAATTTAATTCAACAATAATAGTAGGAATTCCAAAAGCTATAGATTCAAAACAAACAGTCGATGATGAAGAAATAAAAATCTTTGTTTTATTTAAATAATTACCAATTGAGCCATATACTATGTCAACATTATTTTTAAAAATTGGAAAACTTTCAAGAATATTTGAAAGATCATTATTTGGATGAGGTTTCAATAAAATTTTATAATCTTTTATTGAAAAAATAACATGATTGCATAACTCAATTATTTTGTATGATAAATTGAAATCATCAGGTAAGCAAATTAAAATATTTTTTTTTTCATTTTTTTGAAGATCATCATGTATGTGTGAAAATCTTAGACCTGGTCCTAATATAACATTTAAGTTTTTATTAAATTTTTTAATTATTGGAATTATTTTTTTTCCAATAACTAAAATCTTTTTGGGTATGATTTTTAACTTTTCCTCTGTTACAGTGGGTAATAAATATTGATTATAATTATATGATGAAACAAAATTTTGATATCCTAAAAATTCTACTTGAGAAAAAAACTTATTAACTCCCATACAAAAACCTTTATCTGATGGTTGATTTTCAAAGGATGAAATTATTTTTCTTATACTAATATTAGTTTTTCGAATATTCTTAAAAAATCTATAATTTAATATACCATAAAAAGAATTTACATTATTAATATTATTTATATAATCATAATTTAATAGAGGACCGACATTTAAACCCCTAAAATAGAAATTTGATAAATCAATTTTGTTTATTTTGAATGATGAAAACAATGCAAAAATATAATCCTTATATCCTAAAAAATCATTTTTAAAAATAATGTTGATTTTAGATTTATTTAAAACGTTAAAAGCCTTGCCAAGTCGAAAAGAAAGAATATCTTTTGTTGAAAATTCAAATTCAGGACAAAAGAATATATTCGATTTTGATTTATTGTTGTTAAAATCCCAAAATTTCTTATTACTAAAAAATCTACTTTTATATTTGTTACCTACAATTTCCTCTTTAGTAATATACGTATCAATTAAAACTATTGAGTTTATATTATTTAATATCTTTTTTTTTCTTTGAGAACTAGATTTTAGAAAAAGATATAATGAGTAAATCGCTATATTTAAGGATCTTTTAAAAATTATTTTATAGACTTTTAATTTTTCAATAAATAAATTTGAGGAAACTATTAGTTCTGTCTTTTCATCAATTATATTAGATTTTTTTAAAACGTTTTTTAATCTTGTTGATGGTACAATGATTTTTTTTAATTCGTGATTATTAATTAATTTTTTACACAATTCCAAATAACATAAATCTGTAAATAAAGTACTGAAATAGTTGTTTCTACTAATTAAAGGATTCACTAACCAAAATATACTTTTATCAGTTTTATTAATTATCAAATCAATTAAAATATTGAAATCAGTTCTTATTTCATCAGATATTGAGTTTAATAAAATTGTATGATTTGAATCTAAATTATTTAAATCTATAAACACTTCTTTTTATTATTTATAAATAAACTTTTAAAGAAAGCCAAAAATAGAACATGGGGAACCATTAGTATCAGATACTAGTAATGGACTAACTATAATTTTTTTAAATTTTGTACTCTTATTAATGTCATTTAAGTTCATATCCTCAATTATTAGAATTTCATGATCGCACAAAAACTTTATATGCGCTTTTTTTCCCTCATCTCTATCTAGCTTACTAGTTAGTGAAATCATATCAAATCCAAAAATTCTAACATTTGGAAGTTTCTTTTTTATTAAATCAGCAAAAAATGACGGAATAACAGGCTGACTTTTCCAATAAATTTCATCATTTCTAAATTGTCCAAAGCCACTTTTCCATATTAATATTTCAATATCTTCTGAAAGTTTATCTAACTCATTAGAAAAATTTTCAATAGATGATTCAATTACTCCGACTCTGTTAAAAATCCAAAAATCAGGTTTATAATCATTCGAGGACTTACCATTAGAACAAAAATGTAGTGGAAAGTCAATATGGGTTCCAACGTGATTTGTTTGTAAAATCCATTTAGAGGAGTTAGCAGTAGCTCCTGATTCTATAGAGCTAAGATTTTGCAACTTAAAACTATTTTGATTTCCATAAGTAGGTGTTTTCTCGTTTATGTAATATGATAAAAGTTTAATATTCATTATAGTATTATTCCTTTGGATGATGAAGCCTTAACAACCAATTGATTTTTTTTTGATTCATAAAAATCCACGTATCCACCAGCTGCTAAAACTATTGGGATTCCAGCAGCAACGTCCCATATTTTTATATCTTTTTCAAAATAAGCATCCACACAGCTAGATGCTAAATATGCTAATGAAAGAGATGCTGAACCTAAAAGTCTTACTTTTTTAAAATCTTTGACTTTTGAAACAAAATCATGTATTGAGTTCTCTGAAAAGTCTGTTGCAATTGGAAATCCAGTACAAATTATTGCAGAAGAGTTATTTTCAATATTACTTACATTAATTTTATTTTGATTTTTCCAAGCCCCTAAACCAACGATTCCTTTATATAAATCCTTATTATTAATATCGTAAATCACACCTAATATAGGTTCATTGTTTTTCCACAAACCAATTGAAACAGAAGATAATGGAATACCTCTTGAAAAATTTACACTGCCATCTACTGGATCTATAATCCAAACATATTTAGATTTTTTATCAATAAAGCCAATCTCTTCAGAAAGAATGGAAAAACTAGTAGTAGATTCTAAAAATTTAATAATTACCTTCTCACTTTTTTTATCAGCAAAAATTTTAACATCTCTAGAACTGGTAGACTCAACTTTGTTTTGTTTAGTTTTTTCTATATCAATTATTTGAAAAGCTTTTAAAGCAGCTTCAATTGCAATTTCCAAATTTTTAAAAAAATCCATTTAAGCAATTTAATTAAGGTTTAATATCTAAAAACTCATTATCAATAGAAAGATAATTAACTATAAAATGGTTTAAAATCATATGAACATCCTCGATTGGACCATAATCTCCTTTTTTCCCTTTAGTATAAATAGAAAAATCACATTTATTCAATAACTCACCTCCATCAAATCCAATAAAAGCTATAGATTTACCTCCATTTTTTTTTACAAAATCAACAGCATCTATTAAGTTCTGTGAATTACCACTCGCAGAAATACAAACTAGTATATCATCTTCATTGAAATTTCCTTTTAATTGTTCTACAAAAATTTTATCAAAACTTGTGTCATTACCTATTGCTGAAATAAGTGGAAGATTATCAGTGAGTGCTTTGACTTTTGGTCTAAAATCAGTAAAATATCTTGTGAAAAAAGAAAAATCTGCTTGCATATGAGAAGCAGTTGCTGCGCTACCTCCATTCCCACAAACATAGACAGTATTTCCCTTTTTAAAGGTTGATATCATCAAATCAATTGTATTTACTAAATTTTCAATATCAATCCTATCAATCAGTTCTAAAAGTCTTGATTTGTAATTTTTAAAATAGTTATCAATATTTTTATTTCTTTCCATATTTTATTTATTTATTTTCTCCAAAAACCTCTCATTAAATCGCCATATTTTTTTTCATCAATTAATGATTGAATATCTAAAATTACATCAGATTCCATTTTAATATTATTTATGTTTAATATAGTTCCATAATCTAATCCATTTGTTTTAATAAAAATTTCTTCAAATCCAGCTTTCTTGTGTAAATTTTCATAAGCATCAATGGAATACAGCATTATGTGTTGTTCTCCCTGTAAAATCCTGAGAGGGTCTTTCCCTGTTTTTCTACAGTAATCAATTAAAAGAGAATTTCCATGAGGGACTTCTGAGACAAATAAGCCGCCTGGCTTTAACAAATCGAATGCCTTCTTTACAAAATCTTTCGGATCTAAAACATGTTCAATTACATTCCAAGCCATAACTACATCATACTTCTTATCAGTATTATAATCTGCAAAATGTATTTTATTTACATTATGACCTCTTTTCTCAAGCCATTCAATGGCAGCGGGATTTAATTCAACGACATCACTGTCCCAATCATTGTCTTTAAATACATCTATTAACTCACCAACACCACATCCAATATCTAGAACAGATCCTTTTTTAACAGAATATTTTAGAATTTGATCATACTTATTTTGACCTAAAATTCTTTTTCTTTTGTCAAAAAAAGGAATCATACTCTTAGTAAACATTTCTGAATAATATGAATCTGTATATAATTTATCAATGTAGTCATCTTTTAGTCTAGGTGTGACATAAACGGAATTACAATTATTACATTGAACATGTCTGAAACCATTTAACTTAAACACTTTACTAAATTGGTCAGAATGACAATGAGGACATTTAACATCTTCGACAAATTCACTATTTAATTCACCATTTTTATCAAAATAATTTGAAAGAAGCTTTTTCCATGCTTTTTTTACTTCTTTAAAATCAGGCTTAACGTCACTTGCGTGAACAACTTTTTTATTCATTTTTTAATTTTTATCTTCATTATATATATTATAAACTAATTCCATCACTTTCAAAGCATCAAAACTACTTCCAATATTAACATTTTCATCTTTAAGAATGTTATTTGTAAAATCAATTATTTCATCATTCCATGAATTATCATTAAGATAATTTATTTCTTTAATTTCATGAGATCCAACTAATGAGTTATCCTTTTTTGAAATAATTTTTAATTTTTCTTGACCATAACTTTTAGATCCAGATAATATCCCACTAAGTTCAATATATCCTTTTTCAAAAGTAATTTCTAATTTAAAACGATGTTGCCATTGAGTTGCAGATGAATGAATCATAGCAATTCTTCCTTTTTTATCTCTCATTATTGCATATGCATTATCTTCAACATCATAATTCCAATAAGAATTCGAAATAAAACTTTTAATTTCATTAAAATCACCACAAAAAAACCTAAACAAGTCTAACATATGAATACCTTGATCTAATAAAATTCCACCTCCTGAAAATTTCTTTTGACATCTCCACTCACTTTTAACAGGAACAACTGAGCTCTTACCATAAACTCCTCTGAAATTAATTATTTCACCAAAAAGTTTATCGTCTATGATCTTTTTAGCTTTTTTAACTGAACCATGATACCTATGATTAAATCCATATTTTAATTTGAGATTTTTATTTTTAAATTCAATATTTCTTACTGCTTTAATATCTTCAACTGTTCTTCCAGGTGGCTTTTCGCAGAAAACATGGCATCCACTCTCTAAAGCCTTAATCGTTACTTCCGGAGATAAGTAGTTAGGTAGGCAAACAAAAACAATATCAACTTTTTTTTCATTAAATAAAATTTTATAATCGCTGTAAAATCTAATTTCATTTGAAAGGACGCCAGAAACATTGCTTAATTTTGATAACTTTTCAAGTTCATCATAATTATTATGCATATTTTGATTAACAGATAGGAATGATTTTTCTAAAAATCTCACATCACACACAGCAACAGTTTTTAAGTTTGGGTGCTTATCAATAAAGTTTTTTCTTCTTTGACCAACTATACCATAACCAATGATAGCAACTTCTAAAACTTTCATAAACTTTTATTTAAATAATTAACAATATTTTTAACAGCATCTACTTCCATACCTAACTTTCCCTCTTCGGCATATGAACCAATGTGTGGAGTTAAGATAATATTTTCCAATTCAGTGAAATTTCCATAATAAGGCTCCTCTGAATAAACATCAGTTGCAGCACCAGCTATTTTACCCTCCTTTAAGGCATTATATAAATCTGTTTCGTTTACAACTCCTCCTCTTGAAATATTAATTAAAAAAGATTTTTTTTTCATTTTAGCTAATGCTTTTGAATTTATAATAGTGGTTTCAGATTTTGGGATATGAATTGTCAAGATATCCGAGCTTCTTAGAACATCATCAAAATCAACTAAACTAATATTATTAACATTAGCCCATTTTTTATCTGGAAATAAATCATAAGCAATAATTTTTAGACCTAAAGCTTTAAACAATTTTGCAACAGTTTTACCAATTCTGCCTAATCCAATAATTCCTAAAATTTTTTCTTTAAATAAAACACCTGTTTGTTTTTTCCAAACTGAATTTTTTAAGTCATAATGCGCTTGAGGAATTTTTTTTATTAAAGATAAAGTAATTGCTAAAGTAAATTCCGCAACTGATCTAGTAGGACCATCAGGTGTATTTAAAATTTCGATTTTCTTTTTTTTAGCATAATCTAAATCAATACTATCCATTCCAACACCAACTCTACTTATACACTTTAATTTTGGTAGGGAGTCAATTACTTGCTTATTATAATTTTCCACTCCAGCAACAACTCCAATACATTCAGATGCTAAATCTATAATTTCACTATCCTTTAATTTCCTTCCGTATGGGTTGTTTACAACTTCATAGCCGTTTAATTTAAGAATATCTACAGGATCAGATTTAATTTGACCGAATGAGGAAGGAGAAGTTAATATTTTATATTTACTCATTTTTTGAATATATTTTATAAAGTTTATCTTTCTTCATTTTATTTTCCACTCTGATTAGATCTTTAGGTGTATCAACAGCATCAACTTCTAATTTAGTCTCAACCATATGAATATTAATTTTATTTTCAATAAAACGATTCATATCAACTGATTCGATAATTTCTAATTTTGTAGGTTTTAGTGAAACAAAATTGATTAATGCTTCATTTTTAAAAGCAATTAAACCAAGCTGTCTATAATAATTAATTTCATGGTTATAGTTTTTGTTTGAAGGTATTGCTTCCCTAGACATATATAATGCATTATTATTTAAATCAGTAACTACTTTAACTGTATCTGAACTTAGAATTTCTTCATTTGAATCAAGTTTTCTCATTAAATTTGAAACAGCTATAGAACTCTTCTTAATAAAAGGCTTTATTATTTCATTTAACATCTGAGGATATACCAATGGTTCATCACCTTGAATCATTACAGCTATATCATATTTTATATTATTTTTTTTTTCAATTTGACTTAATGCTTCAGCAGTTCTTTCAGTTGCTCTTTCATGTTTATCAGATGTCATTACAACATTGCCTCCTATTTTATTTATATAATTATATATTTCTAAATCACAAGTAGCAACGTATACCTCATCAATTTTTGAACACATTTTTGTTCTTACATAGCAATGTTCTATCATTGGGATACCTAAGATCTTTTTCATTGGCTTGTTTGGAAATCGAGATGCAGCCATCCTAGCAGGAATTATACCAATTATATTCATAAAAATTATTTAATTTTATTTAATTGATTTTTGATTGAATTACCCATAAAAAACGCATCAAATCCAAATGCAATAAAATTAAATCCTTCTTTAATTTTATCTAATACCAAATTATAATCTATTGGTACTACATGAAATCCTATTAGTTTATTATATTTTTTTGCAACTTTCATGTATTTAGTAATTGCATTAATAACTTCTGGGTCATTTAGTTTTCCTGGTTTACCATAGGATCCAGATAAATCATAAGGTCCTATAATTGAACCATCAATACCATCTAAACTTAATATTTCTTCTAAATTATTTATTGCTTCAAAATGCTCAATTTGAACGATTAATTTAATTTCATTTGAAAAAATATTTTTATACTCATCAAATCCAAAACCATACTTTTGAGCACGAGCAAGTCCAACACCTCTTTTTCCTTTTGGAGGATATTTTACAGAATTAATAGCCTTAATAGCATCCTCTTTATTATTAACCATAGGTACTATTACTCCATCAGCTCCAGCATCTAAGATTCGTTTTATAATTCTAGTATTATTTTCACCAACTCTAACATATGCCTTAATTCCTTTTCCTTGAATTGTTGATATTAACTGCTGAGCATCATAATAGTCAATTACAGAATGTTCCATATCAATGCAAAGCCAATCAAAGCCAGAGTCAGCCATAATTTCAGCAATAGATGGATGATTAAGGGTTATCCATGAACCAATTTTTACATTCATCATTATTTAATTTTAATAAAATTTAACATTTCTTGTCTATTTTTAAACCCAAATAAGTTTGGTGTTAACAATATAGTAATAACAAAAATTAAAGAAAATATAAAACAAAAAGTTATGAATGATAAAAGGTTTTTTAGTTCTAAAAAGAAAGTCATTTCATTTACTATAAATCCGAAAGAAAAAAACATAAGAAAAAAGATAATTTGATTCCTGTAAAAATTAATAGGATCTTTTTTTAAAAAACGAAAATTATAAAAGACCATTATGTTTACTACCAAAATTTGAATTAAAATATATTGTAATGCTAAGCCTGTTGCCCCAAGATTCAAACCAAAATATTCTTCAGGAGCTATAAAATAAAAAGATAAAATTAGAGAAATAGGTTGAGTCAAAATTCCAATATTTCTATAGATCTTATTCCTATTAGTACTAAAAAAAAGGTAACCATTAACTTGCCATAATGATTGGTGTATTGGGTATACTGACATTATTAAAATTACATTAGATGCATTTACAAATTCTTTACCTCCAAGAATTAAAGTAATAAACTCAGAATTATAAAAACAAATTACAGATATATATAAAGAAAGAATTAGCAAAAGATTTGATGAATTCTTATAAAATTTAAATAATTCATCAAGATTTAGTTTTTCAAATAATCTAACAAACCTTCGATTTAGCAATGGCATAAGTGCGTTTGAAAAAATAAAAACAATTGCACCTATTTTTAACGCCAATGCAAAATATGATTGTTCAACAGAACCTCCAAAATTTTGTAAAATCCATCTTCCACCTATGACTGTAATCATACTAACTAAAGAATAAACTATTAAGGGGTGAGAGAAACTCCAAAAATAAGTAATATGTTCTTTTATATTTTCTTTATTCAATAAATCATTTGATCTAAATGAAAAATTAGATTTTTTTATAATTAAGATAATTCCACAAATCAAAAAAAGACTTAGTAATATTTGAAAAATAAAAAAACTAAATAATTCAATTTTTTTAAAATAGAAAAATAGAAAACCAAAAACTAAACAAGAAAAGATTAAATGAATTATTCTAAATTTTTCTCCCTTGACAGTTAAATCAAATGCATCGATCATTAAAATACAGGTTGAGGAAACAAAGATTAAAATACCAAGAACTGCACTCAAAAAAATATTTATAAAATCTTGATCAGGCCATAATTTTTCGTTAAAACCAATGAAATTAGATGCCCATATAAAAAATAGAAATAATATTGAAATTGATGTAAATAAAGCAAAATAGAATTTAATTAATAATTGTCTTTTTTTGTTTAATGATAGTCTATTAAAAAAAGCTAAACTTGTACCTTGATCAAGAAAACCTAAAATCCTGTTTGAAATGTCCATTAAAAAATCATAATTACCAAAAGACACAGTGCCTAAAATTCTTGGGAATATCAGCTGCAAGATTAAATTAATTGGAATCTTAACAAGATTAGTCAATAATTTATATAGAAAATCTTTTTTAAAGCTCTTAATCATAATTTAATCATCTTCAATTTAAATGTTAGAATTTTAAAAAAATTATATTTAATTAATTTTGTCTTTAACAAATTATAAGTTATTCAGTAAATTTTTCAAAGAAAAATTTTTGTTAATTATTGTTTTTGAAAAATTATTTGAAAAATTATTTACTACTTTTTGAGTTGATTCTGAATACCACCAATTATCAATATTATCCCAATTTTCAATTAAAAAAAATGCTGCTGACTTAGGATCAGTATGAAAAATTCCTACTTTTTTTAAACAACTGAAATTTTCAAAAACATCATCTCTTAATTCATAATATTTCAAATCCCAAAATATTATCGTTGGTATATTATTTTTAAATGCTTCTAAAAATGTTGTTGAATTGTAAGTACAAATAATAATTTTTGATTCTTTTAAGTTTGTCATGAATGAATCATTTGCATTATTAAATCTTAGTGATGGATCCAAATCTTTTAATCTAGATTTAATGTTCCAACCATAGTCATTAGGTGCAAGTCTTACTATCAAAGATTTTCTAATTTTTTCTGAAATTGAACTTATAAATAATAATTGATCATTTATATAATTAGAAAATTGTTTTGAAACAGGCTCACAAGCTAGTTTATAACTATATCTTGAAATACTACCTAATACAATAAGGCATTTATCTTTCTTGGCTTTCCTATGATTTATATTTTCAAATGGTGTAACTTGAAAAAACCCAAATGGAATTATTTTGTTATTATTTTTTTTATTACTCCAACCCCAACTTAAGAAAAAATCACTAAAACCTAATTCATGATATTCATTGCAAAAAAATTTAGATATACCATAACTCCCCCCATGCTGGCTAGAAATTATTTTAGTTTTATTATTTGACAAACAAGCTAACCAGTATTTCATAAAGTCATCATAATAATAATCTTGAGTTAAAATTTTATTAACCTTATATGGATATTCTGATGTATTTTTTTTGAATTGATTAAAATCTTCAACATATCCAGTTGGTATATATGAGAAAATCAATTCATATAAACATTTAAGAAAAGGATCGCTTTGATCTTTGATTAAATTGACTTGTATTTTATTTCTTAGATCATAGTTTATATTAGACTTAATTATATTTTTTTTTGGGAAAAAAAGAGAAAAATATCCAAAAAAGGTGAAAAATAATCTTTGAAATTTTGATAAGGGAAAACCAATAATATAATTTTTAAAAAAAATTGTTAACGGTGAAATTAAAAATCTAAAAATTATATTTCTTAAAAAATAAGATTTAGATTCCTTTATTTTGATATTATTTACAACATTAATTTCTTTATAATTAATGGTACTGTAATTCTTAATTATGAATGAGTAAACATTAAAATTCCAAAAATCAGATTCAAAATGATTAGGAAAACTTGATATATCGCCCGGAATTAACGTTTCGTCAAAATTTTTTGAAATATATGTATAATTGATGTTATAGTTTTTTTCTACATATTTAATTTGTCTCCATCTCTCAAGCACAATTTGTATAAATATTAATAACCATGGACCTATTAAAATTCTCCAAAATTTAGAATTATAGTTTACTGAATTAATCTTATTTAATTTAATGTGAAGATCATGTAATACTTTTTCAAATAAATCTAAACTATAATTATAATCTTCAAATAACTTATTTCTATCATCCCAAATATATTTAGCAACTTTAAAATCCTTACTATGCCAAAGATCTCTTTTATCAAATGTTTTACACCAATCTCCTAAAAGAAGTAATGGTTCATTAAATTTTATAGTTTCAACTAAAGCCGTTGTAACCAATACTCTTTTTTTCAAACCTTATTTTAATATTTGTAAACGGTGAGTTCGAGATATTTTTAAATGATATGTAACTATTTTGATAAAATCTAAAATCGATACTATTTCTTTTAATTTCTTTTGCTGTAATATGAAATTAAACTTATTATATCAACCACATATTTGTTATCATCTAATAATGGTATAAGAGTAATTCCTTTTTTAAATAAAGTTTCAATTTCATTTTCATCATAATTTGTAATGAATTTGAAATTGGTATTAATAATATTTTTAAGTGGAGATTTAATTGATATTCCTTTTAAAACCGCTCTTAAAACGTCACCTTCACTTATCGTGCCAATAATTTTATTTGAGCTATCAACCTTAACTAAAATACATCTACAATTATTTTTTTCAATCAATGCAATTGCTTCTTCAATATTTTTTTTTTCAGAAATTATATAATTATCAAAATTCATAAGCTAATAAGTTATGTCTTTTACAATTAGTTTATTATTAATCTCAGTTTTTTTTAATAAATCTAATATTTTTTCAGAGGATTTTCCGTCACCGTAGGGATTTATACATTTATTTTCTAAAGATTTTTTAAATTCTGAACTAATCGCCTTAATTACAGCTTTTAGAATCTTCTTTGAATCAAACTCAACATTAATTACGTTAATACCTTGGTCTCTACCAAATTGTCTTCTACCAATATTAACTGCGGGGGTACAAAATGTTGGAGCCTCTAATAACCCAGAGCTTGAATTTCCAACAATTGCTTCAGCATATTTCAATAAAGTTAAATACTCTTCTCTTTTAATATTACTAAACATTACATATTCACCAGATAAATGTTTTTCAATTCCTTCTCTAATTTTTATTGATCCTGCATCATTATTTGGGAGTATCACTACCTTTTTTAGCTCGACTTTATTTAATGCAATCATAGTTTCTGATATTTGGAATTCTGCTTGATCAAACTCTTCAGTAACTGGATGTTGAACTACCAAAATAAATTTTTTATCTAAATCTAAATTTAGATTATTTAAAATTTCAGACTTTGATAAATAAAATCCAGAAACTAATTCATCTAACTGAGGTGCACCTAAATTATGAATTCTAAACTTTTCCTCACCTAACTTTTTTAACCTTGTTGCAGCATCACTATTTGATGCTATATGTAGGTGAGAAAACTTTCCGATAGCATGTCTTGACATTCCGTCAATGTTGCCAGATCTTTCACCAGCTTGAATATGCAGTACAGGTATATAAGTGTAAGATCCAGCTATAGCTGCCATAAGTTGCTCCCCTCTATCTCCAGCTAAAATAATCCAATCCGGCTTTTCACTATAGATAATATCTGAAAAGGATGATAAAAAAACACCTAATGACTTAAGCTGAGAAAAATGATTATAACCATCAATTGACATATTAATTTTGTAATGAACTTTGAATCCGTCGCTTTTAATCTCATTTATTGATTCACCAAATGATGGTAAAAGATGCATATTAGTAACACATAATTTATACTGAAAAAATTTAGATTTTTCTATTTTTTTTAGGATTGGTCTTATGTAACCCCATTCTCCTCTTGAGCCAGTAACAAAAAGTAATTTCTTTTTTTTCATTTAATTAAATCTTTCCAGCTAATTAGCGTATTTTTTTTTATAAAATTTTTTGATGAACATCCTATTACTTCATTTAATTGATGGGATGGTATACCTGTTCCTGGCCTTTTTGTCCAAACCATTTTTTCTGTAATTACTGTATTCGGTTCAATATCAATTAAACTTACAACACTCCTGAAAGCCCACTCTCTAATCTGTTCCTCTTTTTTATGTACCTTTTTGTTATTACCCATAGCTGCTTCTACTTTCCTGATACCATCACATAGATTTTTAAAGTCATTAAAGTCAAGTGAAACACTTTGATCTGGTCCTGGTGTTCTTTTATCTAAGATTACATGTTTTTCAATTATAGCTGGTTTATGGACAACAGACGCTATACAGGTATATATATCCGGAGTATGATCTGAATGTCCTATAATTGCCTTGGGAAACTTCTTCTTTAATTCTTTAATAACTCCAAAGTTCACATCTTCATACTTAGGAGGATATTCCGAAACACAATTTGTTAATGCTAGCTCAACTCCATACTTAATTAAAGCATTGTATGTTCTTTCAATTTCATCATAATTACACATTCCAGTTGATACAATCATTGGATTACCCAAATCCGCTATTTTTAATAAAGAAGGAATATCCGTCATCTCACCTGAACCAATTTTAAAAATATCTAACCCGATTTGTTTTAATTCAACTGCTGCCTGATAACTAAATGGAGTGCACATGTACTTTATATCAATTTTATTACAGTAATTCATTAGTTTTGAATGATCATCTAACTTTAATGCGTTTTTAACAAGAAAATCATATAAAGGTTCTTCAAAATTATCACTCATTGGTATGTCTTTGAGCATTTCTTCATCAGGTAGGTGATGTTGAAACTTAACAGCACTTGCACCACTTAGTTTTGCTGCTAAACACATTTCCTTTGCAGTTTGTAATGATCCCATATGATTATCACCAGCTTCGGCAATTATGAAAGTTGGAAATTCATAACCAATATTAAAATCCTTAAATTTTTTCATTTTTATTTTTTTTAAATTTTTTACTAATTGATTTCGCTAATAACAAATCAAATGGAGAATCAATATCAATTAAAGAAAAATCACTCATTAATAATATTTTTGATCTGCGATTAAAAAAAACCTGATTTGTTTTAAAAAAGTTTAATTCACAACCATAGAAACCTCCATTATTAAAATATACATCAGGAAATGTCTGTCTAGGCTGTGAAATATGGTCAGGCATCATAAAATTAATTTTACCATCTAAGTCTAAGGTTAGGTAATCGGCTGGATGATGGACAGCATTAGAAACACCTATTACTGACTCATTACCTTTTTTTAAAAGCTCAACTCCATCTTTAATTTCTTTAATATATCGAAATGGACATGTTGGTTGTAACAATACAAAATGTGTAAAAGAGTTTTTTTTTTCTTCCAAGAATAAAATTAAATGATTAATAACATCAATTACAGATGAATTATCTTCACTTAAATTTTTAGGTCTAACAAATGGAATTTGTATGTGAGGAAAAGACTTAGCTAATTCAATAATATTTTTATCGTCAGTAGACAAGTAAATATCATCAAACACTTTTGAAGCGATAGCAGATTCAAAAGTATATTGAATAAGAGGTTTTCCAGAAATCTTATTAAGATTTTTATTAATTATTCCTTTAGAATTTTTTCTTGCAATTATGAAAGCTAAAATTTTCAAATTTCTTTTAAAATTTTATTAATGGCATCTATTTGTTTGTTCATATAATCTTTATCATTCTTAACAAAAATTGGAATGGCTACCGATCTGTATAATAAATTTGCACTTTTTGACCACACAGTTGACCAGCTATTTTTATACATAGGTGTTTCATTAAACATCTGATTCCATGTACCAGAGAAATGCCAATCAAGAGCATCCGGTATATTTTTAGTAAAATATCCGTGATTATTATATTTTTTTACAAAAATATCAGCTAATGATTTAGACTCAAAATTAAAAATTAATGTATCTGCTAAATCTCCATTCTCATCAGTTATTTCTCTAAAAATAATTTTTTCACCATTTATATTATTTTTTAAATAGAATTTATTTTCTCTGTTTTTTTTAACTATAAAATCTAATTTTTTTAGTTGTGCTAAGCCCACAGCACCTTGCATTTCTGTCATTCTATAATTCATTCCAGGAATTACTCTAGTATCTCTTCCTCTTGGATATTTTGGGTTACTTTGATGTCCATGATCATGATATTCTTTACAATAAGTGTATATCTCTTTATCATTAGTTGTTATCATACCGCCTTCACCAGTTGTTATAGTTTTCGCAAAATCCAAACTAAAAATACCAGCATGACCTATTGAACCTAACGGTTGGTTTTTGTAAGATCCACCCAAAGCCTCACATGCATCTTCAAGAACAGGAATAGAATATTTTTGTCCGATTTTCATAATTTCAGTCATCCTACATGGATTTCCTAACATATGAACAGGAACAATTAACTTAGTTTTTTCTGTTATTGCATTTTCTAAGTCCGTAATATCCATATTATAAGTTTCATCAATATCAACAATGACAGGTGTCGCTCCAATTGCTAAAATTGATTCTACTGTAGCAACAAAAGTATGCGCCTGTGTAATCACCTCATCACCTCTTTTTATTCCCATAGCTAACATAGCTACTAATTGAGCTACTGTACCAGATGTTACAGCTTGAGAATAATTTACTTTTAGTGCTTTTGAAAAATTTTTTTCAAAATCTCTAACTAAAAATTTATCATTTCTAAGGTTATTGAATCCATGGGCAAATAAAACACCATTACTTTCTTCAAATATTTTATTGATATTATTTCTTTCTTCTTCTCCAACTAATTCAAATCCAGGCATAACTTTATTTTTTACATTTTTTTTATTAAATCTATTACTTTTTCTTTGTTAAAGATAGTTTTCCAATCTTTTCCGAAAGCATTTTCTAAAGGTCTATTATTCTTCAAGGTTGCGTTAGCCATTCTATCAATCTGATCTTCGGTTATTTCATTAGTAATTATTTTAGGAAGCTTAATGTTACATTTTTTCATAAACTGCTTGAATTCTCTAACTTCCGGATAGTATTCTTCAAGTTGATTAAACGCAATACAAATAGCAAAACCGTGATGTAAATTTAAAACTAGACTTAATCCATATGACAAAGGATGACAAATTCCAACATTAGAATTTGCAATTGATATACCTCCCATAACAGAAGCAACCATCAATTTTTCATAATTCATTTTATTAAAAAAAACATCTCTCATCATATCTAATGACTTTTCAGCAAATGCTATAGTTAGTTCGTCGTTTTGACTTCCTCTTAGAGACTCAACATTATGCACAAAACAATCCATTGCAGTATAAAAAAACTGCTCATTGGGAACAGTCTTTAATAGAGTTGGATCAAGAATCACTTGATTATAAACACTTTCATTACTGTTAATTCCTAATTTTTTTATCTTACTTGTCATAACAGCTGTTCTAGTAAATTCAGCACCAGTTCCAGCAATTGTTGGTATTCCAATTTTGTATACTGACTTATTTTTAACAAGATCCCAACCTTGATAATCTTGTGCTTTTCCAGGATTTGTAAGCAAAATCGATATAGATTTAGCAATATCTAGGGTACTACCACCTCCAATCCCAACAATTGCAGAAGGCAAATTATTTTTATGAGACTTTACTTTCTTAGTAAGTTCATCAATATATTCTGCACGTGGCTCATCAGTAGTATCAATAAGAAATACTAAATCTGAAGATGTTATTGGAAGCTTTTTGTCAATTGAATTTTCATTTTTAAAAAAATGATCTATGCAATAGACAACATAACATTCATTAGTTAGTTTTACTTTACTAATTAATTCAGGGAGCATCATCAAAGATCCATCTCCCAATATGTAATTTTTAACAAGTGTTGAATTTTTCATTTTAAAAACAAATTATAATCTTGCATCAACTATATCTCTATCAAGGCAAGATTTAGAATCAAAAATTATTGATTTATCAGATTTTTTTAACTTATTCCAATCTAATTTAAGAAAATCATTATGAGCTACAGCTAAAATTATTACATCATAAGTTTTTAAATTTGTGACTAGTTTAATATTAAAAACTTTTTCTACATTGTTTTTATCAGCGTAATTATCAAACACATCTACATTTACTCCAAATAATTTTAATTCTTTATAAATATCAATAACCTTTGAATTTCTAATATCTGGACAATTTTCTTTAAAAGTAATTCCTAATACTAGGGCATTGGAATTTTTTATATTTATCTCTCTTGATGTCATCATTTTTATTACCTTATTAGAGATAAATTTTCCCATGTTATCGTTCACCCTTCTTCCACTTAGTATAACTTGCGGTGAATAACCAAGAGTTTCAGATTTATAAGTTAAATAGTAGGGATCCACACCAATGCAATGACCTCCCACCAGACCGGGTTTATATTTTAAAAAATTCCATTTGGTAGCTGCTGCATCTAGTACGTCATTAGTATCAATACCAATCTTATCAAAAATAATTGAAAGTTCATTTACAAAAGAAATGTTTAAATCCCTTTGAGCATTTTCAATAGCTTTACTAGCCTCAGCAATTTTAATTGAGGGGGCTAGATATGTTCCAGCTTGAATTATACTTTTATATAAATCGTCAACTATTTTTGCGGTTTTTTGATTTGAACCAGAAGTTACTTTAACAATCTTTGAAAGAGTATTTACTTTATCACCTGGATTTATTCTCTCAGGGGAATACCCACAAAAAAAATCATCATTAAATTTTAAACCGCTACTAGTTTCAAGTACAGGAACACAATCTTCTTCTGTACAACCAGGATAAACTGTACTTTCAAAAATTACAATATCGTCTTTACTTAATATTTTTCCAACTTGATCACATGCATTTAATAATGGTTTTAAATTAGGCTTTTTAAAATCATCAACAGGTGTAGGAACTGTAATTATAAATATGTTGCATTTTGAAATTTCTTTGATATTATTAGTAAAAATTAAATTATTCGCTTGAAAAATATCTTCTTTACTAACTTCCAAAGTAGTATCTATTCCTCTCGTAATTTGTGAAATTCTCTTTGAATCAATATCAAATCCAAAAGTTTCATATTTCTTTGAAAACTCAAGAGCGAGAGGTAAACCAACATAACCTAGACCAATAACTGCTATTTTATACATTATAAATAAATTTAATATCTGTAGTATTCAGGTTTATATGGTCCATTAATTGAAACACCAATATATTTAGCTTGATCATCTGATAATTCATCTAATTCTACACCTAATTTATCTAAATGTAGTTTAGCTACTTTTTCGTCAAGATGTTTAGGTAGCATGTATACTTTATTATCATAATTATCAGAATTCAACCATAGTTCTAGTTGTGCAAGAGTTTGATTTGTGAATGAGTTACTCATCACAAAACTTGGATGACCTGTTGCACATCCTAAATTAACAAGTCTTCCCTCAGCTAAAATAATTATCTGTTTACCATCAATTTCATATAAATCAACTTGTGGTTTAATTTCAATCTTGGTATTACCATAGTTATCATTTAACCATGCCATATCTATCTCATTATCAAAATGACCAATGTTGCAAACAATTGCTTTATCCTTCATCAATCTAAAATGTTCTTCTTTTAAAATATCTTTATTCCCTGTAGCAGTAACAATAATGTCTGCTTTATTAATTACGGTTTTCATTTTTTTAACCTCATAACCATCCATTGATGCCTGAAGCGCACAAATTGGATCAATTTCAACAACGGTAACAATAGCTCCTGCCCCACTAAAAGAGGAAACAGTTCCTTTTCCGACGTCACCATAACCTGCAACTACAACTCTTTTACCAGCCATCATTATGTCAGTTGCTCTTCTAACGGCATCAACAGCACTTTCTTGACATCCATACTTATTGTCGAACTTAGACTTTGTAACTGAGTCATTAACATTTATTGCTGGAATAGGAAGTGTTCCGTTTTTAACTCTTTCGTACAAGCGATGTACACCAGTGGTGGTTTCTTCAGACAATCCTTTAATCTCATCAACTAACTCAGGATATTTATCTAATACCATATTAGTTAAATCCCCACCATCATCAAGAATCATATTTAAAGGTTTTCTCTGTTCACCAAAAAATAAAGTTTGCTCAATGCACCAATTGAATTCTTCCTCATTCATTCCTTTCCAAGCATAAACAGGAATACCTGCTTTAGCAATCGCTGCTGCAGCATGATCCTGCGTAGAAAAAATATTACAAGAACTCCAAGTTACATCAGCACCCAAATCCACTAAAGTTTCTATTAAAACTGCAGTTTGAATAGTCATGTGAAGACATCCTGAAATTCTAGCTCCTTTTAAAGGATATTTATTTTTATATTCTTCCCTTAATGCCATTAATCCAGGCATTTCTGCTTCAGCAAGACTGATTTCTTTTCTTCCCCAATCAGCCAAACTTATATCTTTGACTTTGAAAGGAACATATTTACTTTTTGACATATTTATAATTTTAATTTTTCTTTAATAATATTAACGTAATCTAGATTTTCCCAAGTAAAAAGCTCAACTTCTATAACTTTTTCATCACCTGAGGGAGATTTAAATTTTTTGGTTTTAATTTCAGGCTGTCTACCCATATGCCCATAAGCAGCTGTTTCCTGATAAATTGGGTTTCTTAATTTTAATCTCTTTTCAATAAAAAATGGTCTCATATCAAATATTTCTGAAATTACTTCAGCAATTTTATTATCGCTAATAGCAAGTTTAGATGAACCAAATGTGTTAATATAAATTCCCATAGGTTCAGAGACTCCTATTGCATAACTAACCTGAACTAGACATTCATCTGCAACTCCAGCAGCAACTAAATTTTTTGCAATATGTCTGGTAGCATACGCAGCACTTCTGTCAACTTTACTAGGGTCCTTTCCAGAAAAAGCTCCACCACCATGAGCGCCTTTTCCTCCATAAGTGTCAACAATTATCTTTCTTCCTGTCAACCCAGTATCACCATGAGGCCCTCCAATAACAAATTTTCCAGTAGGATTAACATGATAAATTATTTGATCATTAAAATATTTTTTGAAGTTTGGATATTTTCTAAGAACTCTAGGTATTAAAATTTTAATAATATCATTTTTGATTTTTGTTAACATATTATTTTCAGAATCAAAATCATCATGTTGAGTTGATATTACAATAGATAAAATCTTTTCAGGTTTATTATCATTAGAATACTGAAAAGTAACCTGAGATTTTGAATCTGGTCTCAAATATTTTATATCCTTGTTCTCTCTTCTAAGTTCACTCAGTTCTATTAATAATTTATGGGACAAATCTAATGGAATAGGAATATAATTTTCAGTTTCATTACATGCATAGCCAAACATCATTCCTTGATCACCTGCACCTTGATCTTCAGATTTTGTTCTTTCAACTCCTTGATTAATATCAGATGATTGTTCATGTATTGCTGAAAGAACACCACAAGAATTGCCATCAAACATATATTCACTTTTATTATACCCAATTTGGTTGATTACATCTCTTGCTATTTTTTGAACATCAAGACTAGATTTTGATTTTACTTCACCAGCAAGAATTACTTGTCCTGTTGTAACTAGGGTTTCACATGCTACTTTTGAATTTGGATCAAAAGCTAAAAAATTGTCTATTAATGCATCACTGATTTGATCTGCTACTTTATCAGGATGACCTTCACTAACTGATTCTGATGTAAAAATATAAGCCATATTTAAAAATTTAATTTAATTAACTGCTCTACCCTTCATTTGTTCCCAATCTCTATTTTTTCTGACAGCATCATTAGTTTTTAGTACTGATTTAAGTAAAAAATTAATCGAATTATTATCATTTGTTAGATTAATTAAAGCAGAAA
>CEQX01020700.1_pt1 | contig 37366 bp, 36 predicted proteins | sample 356261 | NCBI WGS metagenome assembly CEQX01 (sample SAMEA2621076, study PRJEB7988) | marine metagenome | isolation source: saline water (ENVO:00002010), including | reverse complement strand
ACCACCATTCAATTTAACAGTTAGAACAAGCATTGATATGCATGTTTAGCGAGTCATTGTTATGGTGCAAGACCCATGGGGTGATGGTGGGAATAAACCCATTAATTACGAGGAACAGCATCTTTCTGGTATTCCTCAACAAGGCATGTTTCCTCATGGTAATCAAGTCTTTCTTCAGACTCCATCCGCAGCTCCAAAGGTCATAGGAGTTATCTTCATCATATACGGCTTAATCAGTAGTCTAGGTGTATTTTCCCCGTTCATTGAACAACGGGATTTCCAAACAGGAAAAGTAATCGAATTTCCTTTGACGTACCATGTGTTGTCCGTTACGGGCTCTATTGTGGCTGCAACAACTGCATTCTTGGGCGGTTTTTGGCTAACAAATTATCAACGCCGAGGAGTACATTTGATTTTACTCGGCGTTGCTATAACATCCATTTTATCACTTTTTTCAATTTATCTTGGTTTTGATGGCGGATTATCCAGTACCGTTGGAAGTAAATCTGCAACCCTCAAAATTTTGGCGGTTGGTCAAACCATTACAGCGGTAATGTGCGGTCTTTTGGCAGCAATTCCAATTATGATTGGGGCACCGGGTCTTGACAAATCCTCGCTGTTTTCAAGACTGAAATAATCAACAACCGCCGATGGTTTTGCCACAACATGGGAAAACTCATTACTGGCCAAGCCGCAACTTATGTCGAAGAAATTTGGATAAACACGAAAGAACGATATGAAATTCGTTGCATCACTCGTGATGTTGAGAAAATAGTTGCTGAAAGCGGTATCTCTGATGGCTTGGTTTTGGTCAATCCCATGCACATTACTGCTTCGTGTTACGTCAACGACCTCGAGTATGGATTGCATCATGATATCATGAAATGGCTCGAAAAGATTGCTCCATTTTATGGAGTGAACGGCAAATCGGGAGAGGAATATCACCATCACCGCACCGGAGAGGACAATGGAGATGCTCATCTTAAGCGTCAGATGCTTGGCCAGCAAGTAACAATGCCCGTTCGAGATGGAAGGTTGCATTTGGGTACATGGGAGCAGATTCATTATGCAGAATTTGATGGATGCAGAGATAAACGAATTCTTGTGAAAGTCGTCGGAATACTTTGATTTATTTTACTAAGTATTCCTTTGTTTGACACGAATTGTTTTACGCCTTAGTGTACTGGAGCAATTATGTCTCTTGAGAATGTAAATCTTGATAGAGGATTTTTCCACTTTACCAAACCGTATCACTGGTTGGGCTGGATTGCTTGGATTTTTGCCTTTTTGATGATTGTTTTCGGTGTAGTCATGCTTTCTTTGGAAGGAGGTTTACTTGCAGGAGGCTTAGTTGCAGCATTTGGCTTCTTACTGATGGCATTACTTTCTCCCGCATCGCTTGAAGCAGATTTGCATAAAGTTCGGAAAAATGCACCGCAGCCCGATGATTTAGAGGAAGAAGCATTGAAAAATGGGTACGAACTTGAATCATGGTTTTTTGGCCGTTCATCTTACAGCCCGACCAACGATCCTAACGACTGGATACTTCCAGCACCGGGCCCATCAACTTGGAACAAAGAAGATCGCTACGCACCAGATGGCGACGGAACTCCGTTGCCGGAACATCCCAGTAAAGTAGGCACTCCCCGTCCTGCAACATTCTCCACATTTGGAATTTGTATGTTCATGTTTATCCTTCTGGCGAGTATATCGGTCGGGATGTTAATGGTCGACCAACAAACTGCTATCGACAATGGGGAAATTCTTGATGAAGATGCTGGCATGGAATATGCGCCAATCGCGATTACAATTGTCGGTCTCATATGGCTTTTACTTGGTTTTTTCCAACATAAGCGTCAGCAACAGATGATTGATACTCCAACATCCCTCGTACGCTCTGTAGCGGTTGGCTCTGCGGAATTGGTTGGCCAAGTACGCCCTGCCCATGAACAATGGATAAACGTCGTTGTCGATGGAAATCCTCGTCGTGTGATTCCAGGATGTGTTGAATTTAGTTGGGAATACGAGGTCTATGTTTGTCGCCAAGTTACGACGACTGATTCTGAAGGAAACCAAACCACCAAGGAAGAATGCACTTGGAGAACGGTTCGCTCCGACAGGGGAGGAATTCCTTTCATGCTTCATGACGGTACAGGTGGAATACGTGTTGAGTCCAATACTTTCAACAAAAAATCCCTCGGTAATTTCGTTAAGCGCTGGACTTCAAATCACGCTGATACATTGCGCGACCATTTTCAAACCGAATTTGCAGCCCGCTTATTCCGTGATGGCGATGTACGCAAACACCGTTGGACTGCTTACGCATTGCGCATAGGAAACCCCGTCTACCTACTTGGAATGGTGAAGCCTCGCTCACAATCAGAGTTAGCTGCAGAAAACATCGACGGCACAATTGGACATACCACTATCTCGGTTCATGGTGAAGACAGTCCCGGTATGAAGGCGAACATTCAGCGAGGCACTGAACTTGCAAACTTAGGTCGAATACTTTCTTCTGCCGAACTCCTCATTCTTCCAATTGTGTGTGTGTTGGCTGGTATTCTGTTGTTTGCTGTGCTTTGATTCCAATGAGTTCAAGTGCTGAACGGAAAAGCAACTGTCATGGATGGCAACCCTCCGGAACTTGATGGCGGCTTCTTCATTGCTTCTTTTCCATTCAAGCCGGAATTTTGGACAGTTTGGATTCTAGGTGCAATGCTTTTCTCAATCGGATTTTTTCTCAATCCAACGTTTGCATTCCTTGGACTCTTTTTGCTGCTCATTACGACGCCTCACCCTTTCAAACAAGAACTTGAGTCGATAAAAAAGGAGAGTCTTGATTCAACTAAACTTGCAAAAATAGCTGAAGAACAAGGCTATTCCAGTGAGAAATATTGGATGCCAGATAGTTTAGACGGGCTCAAGAATGGGATGGGTGAATGGCACTTCCCTGCTCCGAGTAAACACGTATGGAATTGGAAAAACCCGTATGCTGGTGATAAAAGTGGAACCCTTTTGTTTGAGCATCCGTTTATGGTCGGAGCACCTCGAGCGGCTCTTTTCACTCTTCGGTCGGTATATTTCTTCCTCGGTCTTGTCACCCTAATTTACTGGGGCTCAATCGATGTCGTGAAATATCATCTCGAAACAATTTATGTATTGTTTTCATTTTTGATTGAATTCACAGACAGTGAGGCCTTGGGCTTTCTTTTCGGTCTTGGGCTTGTTTTGTTTGTCGTGTATTGGGTTATTCGTTTTGTTCGCCATCTCATCTCAAGTGTATCCAACCTTCAAATGATTGATATGCAGACTTCACTGGTGCGTTCAGTGGCTGTTGGAGAGGCTGAAATGGTTGGACAGGTGCGTCCTGGACCACATGCAGCACTCAAGTTATTCGTAGACGATGACCCGCGCAAATCTTGTGAAAATATCGTTGTGTACGAGTGGGTTCGAGAAGATTTTCCAGAAGACGGTCCTCTTTCAGATTACCACAATGTTATGGTAATGGCGGGAGTTGGTATTTTTCGATTTTTCAAGGGAATCATAACTGCGTTTAGAAAGGAGTTTCTCACCCACTCGTATGAAACCTCAAGGCAGAGTGGAGGCGTTCCGTTTATGCTTCATGATGGAAGTGGAGGTATCCGAATAGAACCTTCACAATTCAAGCGCATCATCTACCAAGACCCTGTTCAAGTGTGGGATGTCGGATTTACTCGCTGGACACTCTATGCTCTTCGTTTGGGCGACCCAATCTATGTGCATGCAGAAGTCACCATGCGCGAAGAGGAAGAAACCGAACTTGAGGGCCTGGATGGCACAGTTGGCCATTCAATGTTGAAAGTTGTAGGCCACACTGATACGCCGGGTCAATCACTTGTATTGATGCAAGGTACGGAATACAGTCAACTCGCATATTCCTATTCAATGATGGAAAATCTGTATTTCCCACTTTTCTGTCTGGTTCTGTTTTTCATACTTTGAGATACATCATATTATCACCCGATGCCTTTTGGTAGTGGTATGGCAGAAGATGTTGTCATTGTTGGCGGAGCAAGAACCCCATTTTGCGAATGGGTTGGAGGTAAGCGAGGCGATGGAAAACAAGGTGGATTACTGAAGACAGTCAGTGCTCAAAACCTTGGTGGACTGGCTATTCAAGGTGCGCTTGAAAAAACCAAGACAGATCCCAATTCAGTCGACCATGTGGTTATGGGGTATGCCTTACAGACTTGCTCTCAATCAATCTACGGCGCCCGACATGCAGGTCTTCAAGGTGGAATCCCTCAGGAGGTTCCTATGCTCACGCTCTCGAGAATTTGCGGTTCAGGTGTTCAATCAATTGTAACTGGAGCTCAGATGATTATGCTTGGAGAAGCATCCACTGTTGTGTCAGGGGGAATGGAAAACCTCAGTCAGGCTCCACATGTAATGCGAGGTGGAAGGGAAGGTTGGAAACTTGGACGTTCGCCAATGGTCGAAGATTACATGATGACCAATCTCAAAGACACGACTTGCGGCCTGTTTATGGCCCAGACATCCGATGAAATCTGTAAGCGTAAGGGTGTAACTCGTGAGGAAATTGATGAGTTTGCCGCTCTTTCCCACGCTCGAACCACTGCATCGATTGAAAACGATGTTTTCGAATCCGAAATAATCCCTGTTACAATCAAAAGTCGCCGCGGAGACACAGTCGTGACTCACAAGGACGAAGATCATGTGGTCAAAAATACAACTGCTGAATCACTTTCAAAACTTCCGACTGCCTTCGGACCCGAATCCTTTGTTACTGCAGGTAACGCATCGGGTGTTGTTGACGGTGCAGCAGCCGTAGTCATCAAATCAGCATCGCAAGCTCAATCGGATGGTGATGAACCTCTTGCGCGCATAGTGTCGTGGGGCATTGTTGGTCTTGAGCCTGCCATCATGGCGTACGGCCCCGTACCTTCGTCTCGCAAAGCATTGGAAAAGGCAGGTCTTACCACTGAGGATATCGACAGATGGGAAATTAACGAAGCCTTTGCAGGTCAAGCAGTTGCATGTATCAAAGACCTCGACCTCGATGTTGCTAAGGTCAATGTGAACGGTGGAGCCGTCGGTTTGGGGCATCCACTGGCAGCTACTGGAACTCGCCTAGTCCTTACTCTGGCACATGAACTCAAGCGTAGCGGTGGCAAGTACGGTGTTGCTACTGCATGCATTGGTGGTGGCCAAGGAATAGCAATGGTCATTGAGTCGCTGTAGTCTTGTATTCACACGATTCAGGCTCATTTCAAACACGGATATATAAGCCGAGTTGAAAAACAGCAACTATGTTCAACCCTTTTACTTGGATGAGCGAATCAAGTGTCCGTTCACCAAAGAAGGCTTTTGCTCTGGTAATGGCCATAGTTTTCGTTTTTTCTTCTGGAGCAATGCATCTCGAATTTGACAACAGTGAAGATGGTTTTTTTCCAGATGATGAGAATGTCGATTTGTTGAATCAACTGGAATCGGAATATCAGGCTTCGGTTGACTTCGTTCGAGTAATCAATGATATAGAGCAAGGAGATTTACTGCTCAATTCCACTTGGAGTGAACTTGCTGAAATAGAAGCATCAATGCTAGAAGACCCCAATTTTTTGCCATTGCACTACCCTCTGTTCGGGACTCAAGCAAACAGCGGAATGGCAGGGCATGCCCTTCAATGGCAATTGCTTCAGGATAGCCAAAATTCAGATTGGATTGGCGTTGTAAGTCTTGCCTTAACTTCTGCCCAAGATGCGAACTCCAGCGAATTGCCAGGTGCTCTTGCCAATGTATCGGTCGCCACTGCATCGATTCCTATTGTGAGTGCGATTACCCCAGAACAACTTCGAGACTGGAGCCCTGAAGACCCTTCTGAATGGCTCGAAAGATTGGACTCTGGAGATAACCTCTCTCAGGAGATTGGTGGATTGCTTGGGCAGATGGAGAATCTTCTCATCGGAAGAACCCCGGCAGAAATCGGTCAAATTATGGCTGTCACCGGCCCCATGAACGGTCAACTGATTCCTCTTTCAGTACTGCAAGACATCGACTATAGGGCAGCAATACTCAACTGTATGCCGGTACAAAACCGTGAAGACCCATGGAATATGTCTGGGCCAGTCCTAACCACTCTTGTCGTCAGTTCAGATCCGTCCGATTACGGACATGCTTTACTTGACGATGTACAATCTGATATCGGTGAGTGGTCCAAAACACTGCTTGCAAATGTCGTTGAATCAACAGGTAACGAAGACTTGCGTACATTCTCGTTTGCCCAATTTGCCTTGGATGCCAATGGAAATTTGGGCAAGGAAATAGGTATGCTTACCAGCGCCGCAATGGTTCTTCTAGCGGGAATACTTTGGCTTAATTTCCGTAGTCTTCGAGACACTGCCTACGTGACGTTTCTCACGATTATATCGATTGCAGCCACCTACGGAATCGCCGGATGGTTGCAATACATGGGAGTGAATATGGTCTTCAACGCAGCCATGAATTCAATACCGGTCTTGCTTCTTGCAATTGGCGTCGATTATGGTCTTCACGTTGTACTCAGAATACGTGAGGAGATGCAGAATCTCGATATTGATGATTCTATAGAAAGAAAGACAATGGCCGATTTTTCTTACGAGGCTCGGAAAATTGCGGTACAAAGAGGGACAATCTTAACTTCGATTGCTCTGGTTATTGCAATATTTACAGACATCGTTGGTTTTCTCTCGTTTCGATTTTCAGCCTTGTCTTTCTTACAAGTATTTGGTACTGTAATCGCGATAGGTCTCTTTGCAGTATATCTGCTGAGCATAACCGCTTTACCGGCTCTCATGCTTATTTTCCCTCCAAAACGTCTTGCACTTGAAAAAGCAAGTAACATCAGTATCGGCCCCGTTTCAAAGGCACTTGGTCGTCTCTCGACCCAACCGGTAAAAGTCGGAGTCATCGCAGTCTTACTTCTCACTCCGATGTACTTTGGCTTCCAACAACTCGAGGTAGGCTTTGACCAACGCGACCAGTTTGATCAAGAAGTTCCAGTCGTTGCCGACTTCCTCATGCTTTCCGATGACTTCCAAAGCAGTCGTTCACCTCTGTATTTGGTTTTGGATGTTGATGCAATATCTCCAGATGGTCAAGCAGCATGGTTTGCATCGCAGAGTATGCTTCTTGACAGTGATGATGTAAGTGGAACTCCGAATGGATTATGGAGCCTTCTTTCTGAGGCGCAAGTTCGTGACCCATACCTCAATACACTGATGATTGGATTGAATTCATCTTCCCCAGCAACATATCAGGATTTATCCGAATACCTTCTCACGAACTCGACTGGTCGGCAATTGACATCGGGCGTGTTGTCCTCAGATGGTCAACAAACAGTTTTGTCTTTCCAAGCTGAAACTCTTGATTGGCAAGCAACCATTGACCTCTATGATAGGCTCACGACACTCGCACAGGATACAGAAGAAGGACTTGATTCTGATGCCACACTCCGTATAGGTGGCCGAAGTCTCATAGTTGCTCAAACCACCTCAAACGTGGCAGAATCTGCTGTTCTTTCAACATCAGTTGTGGCACTGGTTATCCTTGGAATGCTTGTTGGCATACACACAACTCGACAGAAGAGTTTCAAACAAGGTCTTGGAAGAGGTTTCGTTTCATGGATTCCTCTCATGATGGTTGTTGGATGGGTTTACGGTATTATGGGCTATACAGGATACCAAATTAACGCTCAAACGGTGACCATAGGTGCTCTTTCCCTTGGCCTTGGTGTTGATTATGCAGTTCACTTCTCGATTCGTCTTGAAGAGGAAGTTGAGCACAATCCGTTTGTTACCCAAGATGTTTGGGTCACCAATGCATCTGCAACTACTGGAAGAGCAATGTTTGGTGCTGCACTCACAACCGCTGGAGGGTTTTCTGTGCTGAATTTGTCAGCATTACTTCCACTTCGATTGTTCGGTCAAGCATTTGTGGTTGCAATCACACTTGCCCTTTTATCGAGTTTAATCTTGCTGCCCGCATTTTACAATTCATTCCTGAAAAGAGATGCAGAAAAATATTCTCTCCTCTCGAACGATATATCTGAAAGTCCGGAGGCTGAGTAATGGATTCAATCGCTGTGGCTATGTTTTGGATTTCCTCAATCCTCATCATCCCCTTTTGGAGTCTCATGTGGTTCATGCCACAGCATGAACTTACGCGCAGGTTTGTCGGCGATATTCGATGGTCAGTTTTGCCCCTTCTCATTCCGTATGTCATTCTTGCTTTACCGAATGCTCCGAATATTCTCATAACTTTTGCCAGCCAAATGCCGACACCGGAGATTGTGGTTGATTTATTTCAAGACGATGAAGTCATCGTATTGGGTTGGCTTCATTTCCTTGCCTTTGATTTGTTTATTGGACGATATGTATGGCTACGAATGCTTTCAACCAAGCGACCAATCTATGTTTCAACACCAATTTTGATTTTGTGCACTTTGATGGCTCCACTTGGTTTTTTACTCGGTTTATTGGCGACATGGCAACATAATCAGGTTGAAAGAGACTCCGTTATGAATCACGGAAAGTAATCAAAACAAGAGTACGTTCAATACATTGCACCTCGTGGGTGTTTCATGGCAGCAAAGCATAAACTGGACTGCAGCCATATTCCTTTCCCAATGCCAGAAAAACATTGCACACTCTATCAAAACTGGATAAATCTCACTTTTATGCATTGGAAAGTGGACGCTGAAAAAATCAAGCCTTATTTGCCCGAGGGTCTTGAAATAGATCTTTTTGAAGGTCATGCCTATGTTGGTCTCATTCCCTTCACTATGGAGAAAGTACGACCTCGTTTACTCCCCTGGCTACCCTTTGTTTCCACCTTTGGTGAATTTAATATTCGTACATATGTGGTGAAAGATGGCATACCTGGGGTTCTGTTTCTTACTCTAGAAGCGCAGAGTCGAGTGACATGTTTCCATGCTCCTCGTTCGTATGGTTTACCATACAGATACGCTAAAGCAAAGGTGAAAGTCAACCCTGACGGTGATTTTGAGTGGAAATCAGTTCGAACATCAGGAGGAGAGACATTGATAGGTTCTGCCCAGGCTACCGGACCAGAACTCAAAGCAAAAGAAAATACATTGGAATATTTCCTGTTTGAAAGATACAGCCTTTACACCGGCCATCGTGGGATATTACATCGTGCCTACACCCACCATCAGCCATGGAAATATACTTTGGCAAAGGTGAATATTGAGGAAAATACGCTTCTTCAATCCTACGATTTAGGAATCGAAGACCTCCATTCCCCCGAATATGTCCATATGAGTTCTGGAGTTCAAGTTCGTACATGGAGTGTCAATCCAGTTGAGGTGATTTCATGAGCGACATTGATACCTTGCTTATGGATGGAGATTGTGGTTTATGCACACACACAGCTGTCTTTTTACATCCTCGCATGCACCGGAACGCCAAACTTCGATTTGTGGCTATTGAAAGCCAAGAGGGTAAAGATTTGATTTCTACATTTCCCCAAAAAATGCAAGATGCTGATTCTGTGTATCTTCTTCGAAATCAGAAACCATACATGCGTTCAGCAGCGGGAATTCGATGTCTTTTGTACATGAAGTGGTATTATTCGATGTGGTTTCCCTTGGTTTGGCTCGTACCTTTGCCGTTACGCAACATCATCTATAGAATTGTGGCAAAGAACAGACATCGAGTATTCAAACGTCCTGCAACATGTATCTTCCCTGGACTCAATGCTGAGTGAATCTCATGACCTAGTACCAAGTGGGGCCACTATGACGCAGACATGGGTCGTTGATTCGAATTGTTTTATTCACCTTGGTTCTATGGCCCCAAACACATTCATTCACGATATCAAGAAAGCGCTTTCCAAGCATCAACAGTCACTGTATGTCACGCCCGGTGTGCACGATGAAATTCGTAATGTCCGATTTCAGAGATGGTCAAAAAAACCGAAAGTTCTCGATGAATTTTCATCGATAATGACCACTATTTCAGTTGATGAAAACCAAGTGAGAGGGCTTGCCAGCTCGATTGGAGAGAAAGCATCTCCTCAGGATGTCGATCTGTCTTTGATGGTGCTCGCATCTCAGCTACAGCGTGAGGGGCATGAAGTAATGCTTGTCACCGATGATTTCAAGATGACCACGACGGGTGAAAAAGCGAATCTCGGATATTCAACTTGCCCTCCATCGACATTCATTCAGCGCTTAGCGTCTCAAACCGCAAGCAAAAATAAGGGTCGAATGAAGAGTCTATCCCGCCGTGTTCGTGCAGCAGAAATGCGATATGCAATTAGCAGAGTTCACCAATACGACATTCAAGCGAAATTAACTTGGATGGTGGATTCTTTGATTGAAGATAGACCTCAATCACAGAAAAAAGTTCACAGTGAATCATCGGAATTAAATCTGAAAAATGCACTTCAGAGAACACTTTCCGGAGAGAAGGTGAAAGGAAAATATCTTCAAAAGTTAGGTGCATTACCAGAAATATGCAAACCAATTCTTTCACTTGATTCTCATCTCTCTGCATTGACTTCCTCGAATTCTTCTGATGAATTGTTAGCAACTTATCAAGAAACATTGCAACTTATGAGCGATGTATTGGAGGCGATTGGTCTTGACTTGGCACCTCTGGATGAATCAGCGGCTGTGTTGGCACATAGTGCCCTCGGCGGCTACCTTTATCGCTCTGAAACAGCTTTGGGATTAATGGCCAAAATGTCCGGTAGAATAGATACTGCTCGTCTTCATTTGACTCGTGCTCTACAATCAGCGACGCTGATTGATGATGCTTATGCAGAAATGCATGCGGTGTATCAACTTGGCCTCTTGGCTATGGCGTCTGGTAAATGGGAGCGTTCAGCACGTCTTTTTGAGACTGCAGACCGCCAAGCACAGTCTATTTCTGCAACCCGCTTATCCTACATCGTGTGTGCTGGAATCTCTCGACATCTTGATGGCGATATTGAGACAGCAGAACAACATATTCTGCGAGCAAACACAATCATTCGCTCAGATAAGAAGGAGGCATCTTCTTTGTTGATGAAACTTGGAGAATCCCTTCTTGCGATTGATCAACCAGGATTGGCATTGGAAGTTCTTGATGAAGCAATGGAGTGTGCACTTGAAAATGAATCAAAAAATCAACTTGAATCTTTGGCAGATCACATATTGATGGCAAATGCTGCAATGACCAATGACGATGTCATCCAGCATGAGGGTCTGAGAACTCTCTTGGATGGGCTAAACCAATTATCTGAGCAAGAATCGATTGAATTTACCAAGAAAATCCAAGAGATTGAGCAATTGGCTGATGAGCATACACTACCCATTGAAGCGACATGGAAAGACTGGCAACCTTCAGAAAAACTGGTTTCAACCGAGGCAACTCTCAATGTCATTCGCTCCGAGGTCGATGATAACAACGACACATTGGTCGTAGTTCACCATTCCGAACTCGGTTCTATCGGTTTGTGGTTGCCCGAAGGCGAGTGGAATGTAGCTTCAGGACATCAACTTTCAATTGGAAAAACACGGGTAAAACTGGCTCCACCTACTCCAGAACTCCAAGAGAAACACAGTTTGAGAGGATTGGTTGCTGTTGAGGACACGAGCATGCTTCTGTTCAGTGCTCCAAAGGATGATTTCATTGTTGAAACCGACAATTAAATTCCGGAAATATCGATGATGTAGCGTATTCCTACGACTACAATAATCAGCAGGAATATTTGCATGAGTCGTTGTTCAGTAAGATACTTCATGCCGTATTGTGCACCGTTTCTTGAGCCAAGAAAAGTCAATCCAATGAAGATGAGAATCAATAGGAATTCCTGACTCAACTTTGAATACATCTCTGAGGGCAATGCAATCAAATGTGCAAAAATCGCTACAGGTACGACAATCATCATGAAATGGAGGCTTGTACCAATTGCTTTTCTTGGTTCGAGGTTTGCAAAAGTGCGCAGAACTGGAACATAAATTACTCCAGCACCAATAGCCAGGACACTTGAAAGAATACCTCCGATTCCTGTTCCAATTTGAAGCTGTAAAGTTTCGACTTGACTGCTGGTTGCCGTTTCTCCTTGCACAAGAATCTGGTCAGATTTCATCTTGCGAACAGTTTTGATAATTGCCCAAGTAATCATAACCATGCTGAGTAATTTGAATACGAAATCGATCTTATCTCCAATGAATACAACGATTGCCACACCCGTAAGGGCGCCAGGGATTGCCCCCCAAAGGCCAATCTTGAGAATCTCATCATCATGATGGTTTTCTTTACGATGAGCTAAACCGCTGCCCCAGCTGACTACTGAAGTTAGCGTGAGAGATACAGCAAATAAAGCGCCGTTGATTTCCCACCCCAACCCGTAATGGAGCAAGGGGACAAACAACATGCCGCCTCCCATGCCAATTGGTGCGAACATGAATGCAACAGAAAAGATGCATACAGATACCAAAAGAGTTTCAGCAATCACACGAATTCCTCATTAGATTTAGCAGGAACATATTCGTGCCATGGTTCTCGGTGAAGTTCTTTCTTCAAGACATTGTCTCTTAGAAAATCACTTACCCATAGTTTCAAAGGATAACGCTCGATGGTCAGTCTATGTCCACAGTGCTAATTATTGGTGGAGGAATTGCCGGATTCTTACTGCTTATACTGGTTATTTGGTTCTTCTCAACTTGGAATCGCCTCATTAACCTAGAAGAAAATGTCAACAATTCGTGGGCTCAAATTTCTGTATTGCTGAAGCAACGTTATGACATGATTCCAAACCTAGTCAATATTGCTAAGGGAATAGCCAAGCAGGAAATAGCATTTTTCGACAAGTTGTTCGATGCACGAAAAGCAGCTGCTGGTGCTTTGCAAGCGGGTAATGTCGAAGGTACTGCTCGTGCTGAATCCGCTTTCTCGGCCATGATTCCTCGAATCAATATGGTTGCAGAGCAATACCCTGAATTGAAATCAGATGCTTCTTTCCTGAACATCCAAAACAAATTGGTTGGGCTTGAAAACAGCATTGCCGACCGCCGTGAATTTTACAACTCATCAGTCACCGCTTTCAACAAGACCATTCAAATGATTCCAACCGTATTCGTAGCCAATATGAAGGGTTGTGAGCGCCGAGAACTGTTCGAAATTTTCGACCATGAGCGAGAGAATGTGGTCATTGAGTTTTGATTTGAATTTTTGAAATCAACCGTAACTTCAAGACCTTCGGGCTGAAAGAGAGATTAGGTGGAGTGATGTTTCTCATCATAGGGTCAGGACATCTCGCCGTTCGACTTACTGAATGGTGTGCTCTTCGACGGAGGAGTATTCTTGTTGGTTTGGCCACAAACCTTCCTCTTGACAAACCATTAGAGGGTTGTGAAATCATGGCTCTTCCATCTCCTATGCTGCTCAAGGATTTACCTTTAGACACACGTAAACCAACTGCAGTATTACTGCTTGATCCTGAATCATTGCTCGATGAGAATGCATTAGAGGCATTGAAAAATCACTGGAATGATGTACCTGTACTTACTACCTTACCTCTTGAGGGTGATGGAGTAGATTTGATCAGTGTTGATGACATCTCTTTCGCTGCAATGCAAGACAGAATCCGTTCTTGGGAGCAGAAAGACGGTGCTAGCGTGATTCAACATTACTTGCAATCGGTCCCGGCTGAATCGAAGGTCGCAATATTTTGTCATGACAATCCTGACCCGGATGCTCTGGGAGCGGGATTGGCAATGTTTGACTACATTGAATCACTAGGATTGAAACCTCAACTTCTGCATGGCGGGATGATTGAACACCAACAAAATCGGGCAATGGTTCGAATTCTGGATATCCCCGTTCGGCGTCTAATACTTGACTGGGAAATTCAAGATGTTCTTCGAGATGCAGCAGTTGTGATGACTGTGGATTTCCATCGCCCCGGCGCAAACAATGTCCTTCCAGATGACTGCGTACCGCATATAGTCCTTGACCACCACACTTCTGACCAATCGGTAGCTGCTGACATTTCTCTTGTCCGGGCTGAATTTTCGGCAACGTCTTCGCTGGTAGCGAGTTTATTGATGAGTCTCAATCATCAAATGAATCCAAGAATAGCAACTGGATTAGCTTTTGGAATTCGTACGGATACGCTTGGTTTTACTCGTCATTTTAATCCCGTAGATATACGTGCACTCTCATGGCTCAATGCTTATGTCGATTCCGAAATGCTTCGTTCTATAGAAGAACCTCCTCGCTCTCAAGAAACACTTGAATCCTTTTCAGAAGCGCTCTCGTCCCGCTCTCTTATCGGCTCGACTCTACTTGCACCATTATCGTCGATGCCGAATCGTGATTCGCTCGCACAAATTGCTGATTTTTTACTTCCCACCGAAGATATTGACACAGTTCTGGTTTTTGGACCCCGTCGTGGGAAAGTAATCATTTCGGCTAGAACTCGAGACGAATCTCTTCATATTGGGCGTGCATTATCCGAACAATGGGGTAATGGACTTTCAGGCGGTCACAAAGCATTAGCCGGTGGCCAAATTCCGTTTGAAAATCTGCTTCGCGAGATTCCTGATGAACCATTAGAAGCGGCAGCAGCAGCGGTAAATGCGATGCATCAAAAATTGATAGAAATGTTCAGTTCGGGTGATGAATGATGGTATTAGTCCTGCCAACGCCTGGTGCGACTCCATATGTCGATATTTCACCCTCGTTGAGAATTCTTGGAACTGCCCATGTATCTACTGCTAGTGTCGAGGCAGTTCGGGAACAGATTTCCTCCTTCAAACCGGATGTTGTTGCGGTCGAATTGTGCGAATCACGTCATCAAGCCTTGACAAGTAACCGGCGTTTGGATAAGGAAGGTTTGCTTAAAGTGGTAAAGGAGGGTAAGGCTCCTCTTGTTCTGCTTCAATCCCTCCTCGCAGCAGAACAGAGAAAGATGGGCCTTGATGAAGGCCAACAACCTGGGGCAGAACTTCTTGCAGCAGTTCAAGAAGCCGAAGCGGCAGAACTCGAGGTAGCACTTATCGATCGTGATATTCAAACCACTCTACGTCGAGCATGGAAGAAAATGCGATTTTTTGAAAAGGTCAAGATTTTGTGGTCTTTGTTAGGAGACGATGAGGACGAAGATGCTCCCGAAGTGAGTGAACTTTTGGAAGACCAAGATCTTCTTTCGTCGCTCATGGAGGAACTTCGGACTTTTTCTCCCGGAGCAGGTACCGTTCTTATTGACGAAAGGGATGCATTCCTTGCAGGTAAAATTTCCCAATTGGGCCGTTCAGACAAGAAAATTCTTGCAGTTGTCGGAGCAGGTCACTTGAAAGGTATTGAAAAGCATCTTTCGAGTGATTCGGTCGTCACAGAAGATACGTTGAGCGAATTGAATCAGTTGCCGAAGCGAGGCCGTTTTTCAAAGAGCATACCCTGGCTCATTCCTGCTTTTGTAATGAGTCTCATGATTTATTTCATCGCTACCGGAGAGCAGGTCAATTTGATTGAAATGTTCACTGTTTGGACTGCTGCAAATGCTGTTTTTGCGGCTCTAGGGTGCGCCCTTGCCCGAGGCCATCCATTGGCAATTCTTACCGCTGCAGCCGCATCTCCTATTACTTCGCTAAATCCAACACTCGCGGCAGGTTGGTTTGCAGGATACGTCCAACTGAAAATAAAAGAGCCGACTGCAGAAGACCTACAACAATTTCTCAAGTTAGAAAGTTTGGGTTCTTTTTGGTCGAACAAAGCAGGTCGGGTTCTTATGGTGACATCGCTCTCAAACCTTGGCAGTATGGCTGGTGCGTGGTTTGCAGCCGCAGGATTATTGGGTAGTTTTGGAATTTAATCGATTGAATTGAGAACTTGGAACAGGTCGATATGTTCCTTTACATCATGGACTCGAACGATATCGATTCCTTCGTAGTGAGCTTTTGCCGCAACAGCAAGGGTGCCACTTAATCGTCCATCAGGCTCAGTTTGCCCAGTCAATTGGCCAATCATCGATTTTCTTGAGACTCCCCATAGAATCGAATAACCTTCAATTCCTCTTAACAGGTCATGCCTTTGTAACAAATCTATGTTGTGTTCAAGTAATTTTCCAAAACCAATGCCAGGGTCTAAGACAATCAGTTCACTTGGGTGGCCTGCAGCAACCAAGCCCCTAGCAGTTTCGAGTAATTGTTCACTTACTTCGACAGCACAGTTGTCGTATTGCGGTTTTTCTTGCATGTTTTGGGGACTGCCTTGCATATGCATAATACATACACCACACTGTTTTTCAAGAATTAACTGAATCATTTCAGGATTCCTCAATCCTGATACGTCATTTACCAAATCGGCTCCTGCATCAAGTGCGGCACGAGCAACTTCAGGACGACGAGTGTCAATTGAAATCAAACCATTTGGATTTTTCATTCGTAAATGTGAAATTACAGGCACAACTCTATCGATTTCTTCATCAATTGAGACATAATCTGCACCTGGGCGAGTTGACTCACCTCCAATATCAATCCATGTTGCACCTTCGGACCACATCTGTTCAGCGGCATCAACAGCGCTTTGGACTGTTGTTTTTCTGCTGTTTTCATGAAAGGAATCTGGAGTTACGTTTACGATTCCCATTACGTGACAGGATTGTTCTTCATTCCTATGCAATGCAGCAATAAGCATCTCTCGGCGTTCGAGATTAGGTTGAAATGTGGCCGTCATGTTATCTCCGAGTTCGGCAGATTTGATAAGATGTGAGTGCCAAGGTCACCTATGACCGGTGCGACCGCCGTAGATTTGTTGGATGAAATTCCACATTCAGATGCCGGTTTTGAGACAACTGGGACTCATGAAAGCCGTAAAGAGTTAGCCGACCGTTTAATTCGTCGTTTGAACGTAAAAGACCTGAACGCTATTTATGAAATGATATCCAGTAAAGCGTACTTAGGAGGTATATTGATTGCAATTCTTATTTTATTCCACTGGATATTCATTTCTTCCACGAACGATAATTTGGATTTAGGACACTCAATTTTGATGAATTTTGATTTCCAAGAAGTCGCGTTAGCTGTGATGGGCTTAGGTTTGTTCTCTGCTCTGTTTCGTGATTACAGTCGTGAATTAGGGCAACTCCTGCCTTCTCTTGTTTCTGGTGCGATGATTATTCTTTGTGGTTTTTATGTTGTCGAACCTTTGGTTTATGGATTTGTGACCAGTGATCTTGAGGCTCAGACAGCAGTTTGGCGAAGCGCCCGACTTGCATTGCTTTGGGGTGGAGTAACTTACTGCGCACACTTTTTGGTCGATGCATCACTTCTGTTGTGGTTGAAACAATTCTGTGCCAATAACGAAATTGACATCGCTCCAATTCCTGCTCAATCTCCTCGAGAGGCAGTTGAAGAATCTGAGATTTAGACTGCACCATTCTTGTAGGATTGACATCACGATACATCATGGCAGGTGAGCGAGTTGATGTCCTTCGTCTTGGATATCGTCTGGGCCGAGACCCACGAATCACCACTCATCTTGCTCTTGTTGGAAGGGCGCTTGGAGCTAATCGCTTCTTACTTGCTGGCGATGAAGATCCAAAGATGTTTGAAAACCTTGACTCTGTAGCCAGTAGATTTGGTGGAGGAATGGATTGTGAGCATGTGAATGCTCCAATGGGATGGTTGAGAAGATTTGTGGAAGAGGATGCTGGAGATGGGAATCCAGGTGTTGCAGTTCATTTGACGATGTACGGGGAACCTTTTCGAGAAGCAATTCCTCGAATACGTAGAGACAGACCGATGGTTATTGTTGTCGGAGGTGCAAAGGTTCCAGGTGATGTTTTCAAATATTGTCAATACAACATTGCTGTTGGCAATCAACCGCACTCTGAAGTTGCTGCTTTAGCGCTGTTTTTGGATGCATGGTACGGTGATTCAGGGAGCGTTCGAACGTTTGATGACGCTCGTCTTATCATTGAACCTTCGGCGAACGGTAAGAGAGTTCGTGATTTGGACCAAGAAGAAGAATAAGTATTTACTTACTTAACGCTTTAGAGGGCTATTTTCTATTATTTGTGCTAATTTCACTTTTCTGTATTTCTTTGTCGTTCAATGCCAATCATTATGGGGGTTCGTTTTCGACTAAAACTAATGTCGGGAGTTAAATCACAGACCGGCAGTTTTTCTCCGGGTCAAAATCAACGTGGAGTTGTTGATGCTCCATCGTTTTTTGATGCAGCAGATGGGCTACTTTTCGGACATGAATTGTCCCCTTCTGCGGAGGGTCCAGGTGTCCTTCTAACTGCAGACGGGGGTCGATACTTGGGTACTTTGTTTGGTGCAAGTGGTCATGGAGAAGGAGAACTGGTCTTCACTACTGGAATGATGGGATATCAAGAGTCACTCACCGACCCGTCATTTGCGGGACAAGTACTCACATTTACTTACCCCCTTATTGGAAATTATGGGATACATGCAGGCTCATCTGAATCTTCAGCCGTATGGCCTCGAGGCGTCGTTGTTCGTCATGCGATGCATCAACCTGACCATCGTCATTCTATTGCGCCAGTTGAAGACCTCTTGAGGCTTCATAATATTCCAGGAATCCAAGGAATCGACACTCGCGCTATTACCCGACGTGTTCGTGAACTTGGTACTGTACTATGCGTGTTCGGTCCTGTGGACGATGAGGAACTTCTTCGGGAGCGACTACGGTCAATGACATCTCCAGACTTGGAAGATTTGGTCCATGAAGTTTCGATATCTTCACCGGTCGTGCTCAATCCAGGCGCATTGGATATGTTGGACCACCCATTACCTCGATTGGGTGCACTCGATTGTGGAATTAAATTCAATATTCTACGCAATCTTTGCCGGCATTTCGAAGTGATTTGGTGTCCTCCAGATACGCCTTTTGAGACTTTGGTCAACGATTTCCATATCGATGCATTGTTTTGTTCAAACGGACCCGGCGACCCTGCACATCAGGGTAAAGCATCCCTCGCTAGAAACACATTGGCCGAAGCAGTCCAAGCCCACATGCCGGTCATGGGAATTTGTCTAGGCCACCAATTGATGGGTCTTGCTTCTGGTCTTCAAACCTACAAGATGCGCTACGGCCATCGAGGGGCTAATCAACCCGTTGTTGATTTGAAAACAGGTTTGGTCTCTATTACCAGCCAAAATCATGGTTTTGCAGTCGCAGACCCTGAAGCAGGAATGCTTGCAGCTCATCCCAGTGGAGCCTGCTCAGATGTAGGCGAGAATCTTCATGGTGCAGAGGTAGCGGTTCGATTTGTGAATGCGAACGATCGGACTGTCGAAGGCTTAGATATCGTTGGTCACCCATCATTTACCGTACAATTCCATCCCGAGGCATGTCCTGGGCCGCATGATGCCGCTCCTTTATTCCAACAATTCCGAGAAATAGTCGACAAAACCATTGGAGTTGGTGTTTAATGCCCCGTCGAGATGATCTGAAGACCATATTGGTTCTGGGTAGTGGGCCTATTAAGATTGGGCAAGCTGCGGAATTTGACTTCTCCGGAAGTCAAGCAGTCCGTGCACTTCGTGAAGATGGATATGAAGTAATCCTCGTAAATTCCAATCCTGCGACTATTCAAAATGACCCTGAAATGGCAGATAAAGTCTACATTGAACCACTTTTACCAGACACTGTACGTCGAATATTAGAAATTGAAAAACCATGCGCATTGCTGGCAGGAATGGGCGGTCAGACCGCGTTAAACATTGCGAGTGAGTTATCACACGATGGCTCCTTACAGCGCCTTGGAGTTGAGTTGATTGGTTCGGATTTGGACGCTATTGACAAGGCTGAAGATCGAGAACTGTTCAACCAAGTTTGTGAATCAATCCAACTTCCTATTTCGGAAGCGATTGCATGCAATTCGATGCAGGAAGTGATTTCAGCTGCCGAAACAATCGGTTCTTGGCCGGTTTTGATTCGGCCAGCGTTCACTCTTGGTGGACTGGGTGGTGGGACGGCTTGGGACATGGGTCAACTTGTTGAAATAGCCACACTGGGTCTTCGGAATTCTCGTATCAACCAAGTTCTCATTGAAGAATCAATCCTTGGTTGGCAAGAATTGGAATATGAGGTTATGCGGGATGGAGCGGACAATGCAACCATCGTGTGTACCATGGAAAACATCGACCCGATGGGCGTTCATACTGGTGAATCAACCGTAGTGGCACCGCTTCAATCCTTTTCAGACGTTGACCACCAGATTCTTCGAGACCAAGCACTTGCTTTGATTCGGGCATTAAACATCAAAGGAGGATGTAATGTTCAGTTTGCATTTAATCAATTCACCGGTGAGATACGAGTTATTGAAGTCAATCCTCGTGTTTCACGCTCTTCTGCTCTTGCGAGTAAGGCTACGGGGTATCCAATTGCGCGAATGGCAGCTAAAATTGCGGTTGGATATACTCTAGATGAATTGCCAAATCCAATTACCGGAGAAGGTACAACTGCTGCGTTCGAACCCACGCTCGATTACTGTGTAGTGAAGATTCCTCGCTGGCCTTTTGATAAATTCAGAACAGCAGATAGAACCTTGGGTACATCAATGAAGTCGACTGGTGAAGTGATGGCAATTGGCCGAAACTTCGAAGAAGCATTCCTCAAAGCTTGGGCATCGCTTGAACAAGGATGCGCACACCCACGTCCACTGACTCGTGCAGATGAATCCGAAGGAGAGGGAATGGCTGAACGTGCATTATCCTCCTTACCAGATTCCACCTTGGTCGAATGGTGCAGAGTTGCAACCGATCGAAGAATGGGCGCACTCATCGAAGCCTTTAGGCGTGGCTGGAGTGTTGAAAAAGTACATGAAATTACTCGAATCACCCGTTGGTTCCTCTACAGATTCGAAAATATCGCACGTATTGAAAAAGAGATTACTGCAACGACGGCTCTGCCCAGTGAACTCACTCGAGAGCAACTTCAGCATTGGAAGAGTCATGGATTCTCTGACAATCACATTTCAGATGCGCTTTCCGGATTCCCTGCAGGTGGTCCTCGCACAATTCCTTCGGGACGAGATGAAGAGGCAGTCATGAAACGTCGCCACTTACTTGGCCTCCACCCTCGCTATAGAATGGTTGACTCCTGCGCTGCAGAATTTGCTGCAAAGACGCCTTATTACTACTCAACCTATGAATTGGACGACGCTGAAGGGATTGACCTGCTTCCTGAACTCGAATCCCGTACCAAAGAACGTCTCGTGACCGTAGGCAGTGGGCCTATTCGTATAGGACAGGGAATTGAATTTGATTACGGGTGTGTTCACGCTGTAAAAGCCATACGAGAAGCGGGTAAGGATGCCATAATAATCAACAATAACCCTGAAACCGTATCGACTGATTTCGATACTTCGGACCGGCTGTATTTTGACCCTCTCACACTCGAATATGTTTCTGAAATTCTCCTAAGAGAGCAAGCGCATGGAATCTTACTGCAATTTGGAGGCCAGACTGCAATCAATCTTGCTCTACCTTTGAATGAGCGTCTTCCCTCACTCAAACCGCTTGGATTGGATCTTGCAATTATGGGGACTTCATGCGATGCAGTCGACGAAGCAAGTGACCGCGAGCGGTTCGAGGCATTTGCCAAAAGAGCTGGTCTTCGTATGCCAAATGGAACAACAGGAACCTCTGCTGAAGATGTCCGTAAGGCTGCATTGGATATTGGATTCCCAGTTCTTATTCGTCCATCGTATGTACTTGGTGGAAGGGGTATGGAGATTCTTGCAAATGAACAACAACTTGAGGCTTATCTTGAAGAGGCCTATCTTGCACCAGATAAACCACTTTTGATTGATGAGTACCTCGGCCATGCAACTGAAATTGATGTTGATGCTGCATGTGACGGCGAACAGGTATTGGTAGGAGCGATAATGGAACACTTGGAAGAAGCAGGTATACATTCAGGTGACTCAACATGCTTCATACCTGCGCAAAATATCTCTCAGGCCATGCTGGAGGACATTGCAGAACAGACCAAAACAATTGGTCTGGGTCTGAAAATTAAAGGATGTTACAACATTCAATTTGCAATACAGGGTGACAATTTGTATGTTCTTGAAGTCAACCCAAGGTCTTCACGAACTGTTCCTTTCGTAGCGAAATCCACCGGTTTACCAATGGCCCGAATTGCTGCGAATATCACCATCGGAATTCCTCTTTCAGCCCAAGATATACCTCAGCGTACTTCGGGTCAGGTCTGTGTCAAAGCACCCGTTTTCCCATTCATCAAACTTCGCGGATTAGACCCTGCACCTGGGCCTGAAATGAAGTCCACGGGTGAAGTGTACGGTTCCGATGTTTCGGCTGATCTTGCCTACCTGAAGGCTCGGCTTGCAACCGAGGTTCCAGTCGCTACATCAGGAGGTGTATACCTCACAGTTCGAAACGAAGACAAAAAAGGATTGATTCCTATTGCCCAGGACTTGGTTGATATTGGTTTCAACCTTTTTGCAACTCCAGGTACCTGCGACGCACTAAGGAAGGCCGGCGTCCCGGTAAGTGTAGCATACCGAATTGCAGATAAGAATCATCCAGATGCACTTGATTTGATGCACAAGGGAGAAGTCTCCTTTATTGTCAACGTTCCAACAATTTCTGGTGGTGCAGTTCGTGACGGGAACATGATGCGTCGTCTTGCTGTAGAACTGAATATCCCCTTCGTAACAACTCTTCGTGGAGCAAAGATGGAAGTTGCAGCGAGCAAGGCGAGACTAAGTGGGGAATTGGAGCCAAGACGGCTTACTGTACATTATTAATCAGCAAGCATCGTAAGCTTCAATGATGTATTTGGTCAGTGGACTTGTCCATGCAAGTTCGCTGATCCCATCTTCTCCTTCAACATCGTAAATACGGACAATATCTCGAACACGGACATTTCCATCTGAGGAACGAGCTAAGATTGTTGCTGGTTTAACGACCTTTCCGGTTCCGTGGGGGTCATAGACTGTGTCCAATGCATCACTTAGGAACCAATCAGCTTTCCCGCCAGGTTCTCCCTCATACTTCTTGACGACTTTTTTGGACCCGAACATTCCTCCAGATTTCTTCTTCGGTGCTTTCGGTTTCGGCTTTTGAGCTTTTTTCTCTGTCTTCGTAGTGGTTGCTTTCTTTGACTTTGTGTCAGAACTTGCTACACTTCGACCCTTGAATTCTTCTTCCATTTCTGCTCGAATTTCTTTTTCGAGTTCTTTACGAATACTTTTTTCCAGTTTCTTGCGAAGTTTTTCTTCAATAGCCGCAGGGTCTCCCTTGGAAAGTTTCGTTACTGCATCGTCACGTTCATCTTGCATTGCTTGCATGACATTGATGTAATGCGCAGCAACTTGAATCAACGATGTTTCCATCGACGCTTCAAGTTGCATGGAGACAACTTCACTTGCAGAGTCTCTCCACTTTCGCCATTGAAGCATTGTATTCGTATGAATATCAGAACCACATTTCGGACAGAAACTTCTCTTTGGAGGTTTAAGCACGGGAATTGCACGCATGGCATCAGGGTCTATACCTTCATGCTCTCCGCTTGCAACATCATGGATGTGAGTTGATGCTTCCATACCGTTGTCCATCGCGTCTCGAAAGAGTCCCTCTTTGAGGTCAAGTTTTCCAGCTTGTATCAAATCCCATCCATTCGTCCCTCGAACAACTGCACGAACTGCCGCATTAGCAGCCGGAGATTGGCCCCATTCGTAATTTGAATACAATGAACTGGATTGCGGTTCAAGGGCGTCATTGGTAAAAGCATCAGAAAGATCGACCTCCTCACCCTCAGCAGGTGCTGCAATCCCAAGAACTATCGGATTTGCACCATCTTCAATCTTAGCAATCATATCGAATTTTTCTGCCATTGAAAGGTCATCACGTACCCGAATGACTTCTTTTAGTTGATTCAAATCATGGCCAGTAGCAGTTATTGGTCCTTGGACAGTGAAGTCGTGTCCACATGACAGACAGAACTTTGCTGCGGCTTCAACACCTGTCTCGCAAGTAGGACAGTAGACCCCCGCCATGATATGCAATGGTTAGCGACTACTTTTCAAGTGTGACGGTTGAAATCAGAGAAAAACAGTGAAAAGCGGAATAAAATTCAACACCAGTTACGAATCAAGAATTTGGATGCAACTTTCCAGAAGAGAGACGATTTCGTTTCGGTCCATCTCGGATAAAATTGGAGCAAGTCGAGGTCCTTTTTCAACACCCATTAAACACAGGTAAGCGACTTTGTATGCAAGCCATTTGTGGCTAACAGTCAAGGATTCTATACTTCGAGGTATTGCTGCAGAAATATCTTTTTTTGTCCATTGACAATTTGACAACTCTACAGTGAGTGCTCGTAGAATGTTCACTTCTTCTTCATTGAAATGCTGAATCACATCTACGCTCGGTTGTGAAAGAATTTGAATTCTCATTTCATCGGGGAAATGCGGCGATTGAATCCAATAGCGCATACGGTCGAGCCGGTCTTGCAGTTGTGGCGTGACGGTGAGAACTGCCCCGGAGTCGTTCAAACTACGCCAAACGTCTTCATCACTTTTTTTGGTTTGAGCTAAAAGTGCAAGATGGCGGAATGTCACAGCAGCAGATTGAACTTGATTTCCAGAGATTGTGCTCGCCATGCGCATTGCTCCAGCTGCGTCTTCAATCTGTACACGTTGTCTTCTACTCAACTCTTGATTTGCTAGTTCTTGTTCAAAATTACGTGCAGACAATCGTTCGTATTCATCTGCAAGAGTCACTAAACCCATTCCGGTATCAAATTCAATGGCTTTGTTTGGTTTGGATTTGGCGATCAAAAGTCGTAGAATTTCAGGAGGGACCAACTTTAGCGCTTCAATCGGACCAACGGTGTTACCTGCTGAGGATGACATTGCGCCCTTTCCTTTCAGGCTAATCCATTCATAGACGAGAGGTTGCGGGGGTTTATGGCCAAGGATTTCAACGATTTCTCTTCCGGTAGAGTATGAGCCGCCAGCGGCTCCATGGTCCTTTCCAAAGGCTTCACAAGTGACTCCAATCCATCCCCATTTTGCAGGCCAGTCAATCCGCCAAGGGAGTTTACCTTCACCTTTGGTGATGTCTGAGGAACCGTTTTCACCGTATTCATCCTCCCAATGTACGAGAGGATAATCATATCCAGTGACACGAACTTTATCCAAACCACCTTTCGAATTCAATGGGCTCCATGGAAACCAACCGTCCGGTAATTCTCGTCCAGATATGCGCTCAATACACTCCCTAATGTCCTCGGCACGATCGCAGGCTATTTTTGAGAGTGCAGCGAAATTACCCTTTCTATAGGATTCAAGGTTGTCAATGAGTCTTGGCTGAACGCCGATTTGATGCAGTGCGGAAAGAAAGGGTTCAAGGAAGTGATTGGCATATGTCCACCCCTCGTTTTCAAACCGTTCCCAATCCGGGTTTCCATCTTCTTTGGGAGCAGGAATTGCTCCCAATTGATTTCCAACAAACTGTTCGTATTCCGGCCCAAGAAAATCGTATACTTTTCTTAATGGATCAGCGCTATCGATGACAAATACAAATTCCACATCGAGGCCTGCATCACGAGCGGCTCGTGCAATCATATCCCCTGTCAAAATTTCTCGGAGATGTCCAATATGGAATTCTCCACTCGGAGTAATACCAGTTGATACAACATGTTTGTCGCCTTTGTGAGAAAGGGATTGTGCTGCAACATCCGCCCAGTGCATGTTTTCACCTCAAACAGGTACGGCACGGATGATTCCACGAAGAGGTACTCCATTGATTTCATTACGCTTGGATTTGTTGACAAGTACGATAACAAGTCCAACTTCACCGCCCGCAGCACGTATTGATTGGATGGTTCTTCCCATGGTCGTACCGGTCGATAAAACATCATCGATGATGACGACTTTTTTGCCTGAAACTTGGCCGTATTTGTTGGAAAGTACTCCATGACCGTCATCACCGTCTACGTTTCGATAGATTGTGTATTCCGAACCAAGACAGCGGGCAACTTCATGGGCGAAGCTAATACCGTTAATCGAAATTCCAACAATAGTGTCGATATTTTCGATTCCAATTTCTTCATCTGCAACATCCGCCATAATATTTCCAATCGCAGCAATACGCTCAGGTCGAACCCCGATGGTTCTCCATCCGATTCGAACATCAGTGGGTCTATCGCCTGATTCTCCTTCGGCAAGAAGCCAAGAGATTGTGTCCTGTGAGAGTGAAAGTTCGTCAGCAATTTGCTGAGAATTAAGGCCTTCTTTCCTCATTCCAAACGCTTGAGCGCGCAGTTCTTCAATACTGGATACCATTGTTCTCGTATCGGGGTGAAGTCTCTGACTCATCAAACCTTTGTCTGTATAGGATGTCTTTGAGCAGTATGTTTCTATCCAAAGCCTTCAAGAAAGAGCGATACAGGCCTAGGTCATGGCAGACTTTGATTACGAGACCTTGCTCGACCGTGCACGGGAAAATATTCCTGAAGAAATCTCTTCTCGTTCACGATGGAGATTGCCTGAGCCTCAAATCCTAATTGAAGGACAAAACACCATCTTTCGTAACTTCAATGAAGTTGTTTCTATGATGGACAGAGATGATAACCATGTCTATCAATACATTTTGAATGAACTCGGTACATCGGGCTCTCGAGACGGACCTCGTGCTCGGTTTAAGGGAAGAATCCCACCAAAAAGAATCAAAAAGACGATTGTCAATTATGTAAATTCATACATTAAGTGCATTCAATGTGGGGCTCCAGATACACATTTCATCAAGCAAGATAGAACTACCCTGCTCAAGTGTCAAGCGTGTGGTGCTACTCGCCCGGTCAAACTGTAATTAATCGAGATAACTTGTAACCTCTTGGAAACTCGGTTTTTTCACACTTGGAACCGATAGAGGATAGCCAGCTCGAACAAAACCAATAATCTCTTGTTCATCGAGATTGATGCCAAGAATCCGGTAAGTTTCATGATCCCGTGTAATAGAACCGGTAGACCAGAGCGAACCAATTCCATTATCCCAAAAGGAAAGAACCATGTTGTGAAGTGCACACACACTGGCAGCATAATCTTCCTTCTCTCGAAAATCGTCATCAGGACTTTTCTTTGAGGTTATTGCAAAGAGTACGGGTGCGGAAATGATTTTTGAAACTGCTCTTTGTATATCCGCATCCACATTGTTTGATTTCTTTTTTTCGGATTTTTTTCTCGCCAATCTTGTAATGCTTGGAATGAGAGATTTTCTCGTACTGTTTCCAATCGAGTAAAATCTCCAAGGGTGAGTATGCTTGTGGCAAGGTGCGTTCGAAGCAGCTTCAAGTGCTTCGACGATAATATCATCAGGTATCTTTTGTTCATTGAATTTGTAAACGGTTCTACGGGATGTGAGATTTGTTTGAACTTTCGACATTCCCTCACCTTTCGATTCAATCGTTTCCTTTTTCGTCTTTCACTTTTGAAATTTCATGAGCGAGGGCGTAATCTTTTTCAGTCAGTTTTCCAGCATCATGGGTAAACAATTCGAGGACTACATAACCCCATCCAAAGTGTATCTCTGGGTGATGATTGTGCTCTTCGGAAAGTTCTGAAACTTCATCGACAAAATGTTTTGCAGATAAAAAATTTTGGAATTTGTATTCCGCCATGAGTTTACCTTCGATAATTCCCCAACCGTCCGGGACATCCATTCAATCAACCCCACAAATGTGAGTCGTCGCTGCCTTGGCTTTCTTTCTCGACTTTTTCGTGAAGTTTCGAACGGCGTTTCATGTCAGCGCGTTCAAACGCAAGAAGCGCTTTGTCATCGATGTAAGCAGGTCGTGTATGAGCAATCAAAACAATCTGTGCAATGATGTCGCGTGCGATGAAAACTGTCCGGCGGTCTTCAGTCAGTAATTCAATGTTTGATTTACCCGAAGCAAGCAAGCGACCACGCAACCAGGATTCTTCATCCGATTGTATTGAGCGTGCATCGAGAAGAATCTCAACAAAATCATCTCGACGGAGCCCATGACGGCGTGTCAACAGGTCGCCATCATAAACGTCAGCAAACTCGTCAAGGTTGGGTGAACCCATGTCTTTCCAGAGTGGTTTTGCCCAATCGGGTAGTTCGACAGTTTGCTTCTTCTTACGGGCCATGTACCGTTCAAGAGCCGAGGCTACTTGAACCTCGCTCTTGTAAATCAATGAAATGCCACATCGAGGTTTTTTCAACGGATGTCTTCTTGAAGGGTGGGCTACCGCCTTAGAATGAGGAGAAGGTATGAAAGTCTCATGGCGAACTCTTCCTACTGTGCTTCTGGAAGATGAGATTCTTGACAAAGCGTTCTCTCGAGCCAAGAAAGCCGCAGACAGGGTCGATGACCCAGACCGGGTGTTTCGTGTTCGTAAGCAGATGAATCGCATGGTTCAAACTGCATCGGATATAATTTCTACCACTTTTCTTGAGATGGTCAATTCTTGGCCTTCTTTAGACCAATCTCCACAATTTGACATCTCGATGATCGATGCATGCGTTGGTTGTGATGATTATCGTCACCATTTGTCGATGCTTCAATGGGGTGCGAAACAAGTCACCAACATCTCGGGACAAAACAGCAAGAAAATTGTTCGAACTGGCCGCACTGAGTTGATGCACGATGCTCGCAGGGAGGCATACGGTAGAATCTCATCCATCATGCGAAGGGTTGGGCCGTCGCTTCTTTGGTTAAGTGAGGCTCGAGAAGTTCTCAAGCGATTGCCAACTATTGACCAATTGCTTCCATGCATCGTTGTTTGTGGTGCACCAAACGTAGGAAAATCAGCATTCATTTCTGCTCTAAGTTCGGGTAAGATGGAAGTGAACCATTATCCGTTTACTACCAAGCAAATCCACGTCGGACACTTCACTCACCGTCGATTGCAGTTTCAACTGGTCGATACACCAGGTCTTTTGGACCGGCCCATGGAACAGCGCAATGAAATTGAACTTCAAGCAATTGCCGCTCTTGAAAACATTGGTTCATTGGTGTTGTTCTTGTTGGACGAAAGCGAAGCTTGTGGCACTTCACTGGAGGAGCAGAACAACCTGCTTGAGGATGTCCAGAAACTTCTACCTGGAACCGATTTGATGGTTGTAACCTCCAAGGCCGATTTGTTGGAACCACTGCCTGAACAGTGGGATGCAGTACGCTCTGCTGAACAAGATTGGATTGAGCAAGGCTCCGAGGGTGAACCTGAATTGCCTCTACTGTACGACCACCAAGGCCGTGTGACAATGTCGGCAACTGAATTCGTGGGTATGGATTCGATGAGATTGGAAATCGTTCGAAGAGTGAGAATCGCTCGGCCGAACAATCCTATGGAATTGCCCGAAGGATGGTATCGAAGAGACCAGTGATTACATCTTTTCAATCGGTACAATCCCAAGACCTTCCATGCCCGTTCGTAAGAGGTTACGAGCAATTTCAAGCAACTGGAAGTTCACGATGTTGAGTTCACCATCTTTGAGAATCATACAATCCCGATAAAAGGAGTTGAATGAAGTTGCAAGATGAAGTATTTGGTTTGCAAAGAGATGAGGCCTCCTTTCGTTGACTGATTTTGAAAGCACATCATTGTACACGCAGATGGAGCGGAGAAGTTCAGTCATCCCTTTGGGCATTTGCTCCGGCAGTTCCAGAGAATCCACTGCCAGTGCGGATTCAGTGTCAATGCCTTGTTGCTGGCATTTCTCCACTATAGAACATGCTCTTGCATGACTGTACATGATGAAAGGCGCAGAACCGCCTTCGAACGCTAAAGCCTCTTCCCAACGGAATGTGAATCCTTTATCCGGACTCTTTTTGATGATATTAAATCGAACGGCAGATGTTCCCGCAGCTTCAGCAATTTCTTCAATTGTCTCATTCAAGTAATCAGGATGCAATTCTCGAACCACCGCAGCAGCCTGTGCTTGAGCCTCTTCAAGCAAATCATCCATGTACACGACATTACCCTTTCGTGTTGACATCTTTCCCTCAGGGAGTTTAATGAATGAATAAAACATCACTTCTGGAACTTTTTGACCAAGTTCCGTCAAGGTCATTCCAACCTGTTTTGCTTGTAACTTATGATCCTCGCCGAGTACGTTAATCAGTTGATTGCATTGCTTCCATTTCCATATATGGTACGCAATGTCTCGAGTTGCATAGAGTGAAGAACCGTCACCTCGGCGGAAGAAAAACTCAGTCTTTCCTTTGAGTCCACGCGCTCCAAGATCTAAAAATTCTGCTCCATTTTCGGCAGTTCCATGTATGTCAAGTGATTGGAAATCCGTCATGAGTTTGGCTACGTCGCCATTGGTGACGAACATTGATTCCTTCGTGAAGGTATCAAACTCTATTCCTAGGCGACCAAGAGTTGAGAGCATTCCTTCCAATACCGGTTGATAAGCCGCTTCAAATGCATCAAGCACTGCTTGGTCGCCGTGTTCACTGGCGTGTACCATGCGACCAATTTCGTTTTCAATCTCTTCTTTATCTTCTCTTATTTTTCGTATTTCTTGAGCAGCCTGATACCAACGAACTCGTTCATGATCGGCTTTTCCTCGCCACTTTGGATTAATCGGTTCCCGTTCAGACAAGGTTTGTTCGACATCAGTTTCACTCAAATTTTTCAAAGCCCATGCAAGTACGCCAACCTGTTTCCCCATATCGTCAACATAGTATTCTGCGCGAACATTGTTGCCATACAGCCTGTGTAGGCGCACAAGCGTATCACCGAGAATGGCGTTGCGTGCGCGACCAACATGAAAAGGTCCGTTGGGATTTGCTGAGGTGTGTTCTATGAGAATGTTGCTTTTGTTGTTTGGTTTCTTTCCATACGCATCACCAATTCGAATTCCGTTGTTCAACACAATCTTAGCCATCCATGCAGAATCTGCTTTGAAATTCAAATATCCTCCGACGGCATTGACCTCTCCAATAGCATCATGTTGTGGGATAATGCTCGACAATTTTTGAGCTATATCAACCGGCGATTTACCCAATTGTTTCGAGAAAGGAAAGCAAGGCAACGATAAATCGCCTTGGTCGTGTTCACGTGAGGGAGCCAGCATGCTCTTCCAGTGTGAATTTTCGACTCCTACCGACTTAAGTGCTGCCTCTAACATTGGTTCAAGTGCATCCCGAAGTATCTGCATATTGTCCCCTCACATAATCGGATATCGACAGATTCCTGCAAGGCCACCAAATCCATGTAAGAGTTGGCCACCTTCTTCGGTATCAACTGATATATAGACGACTTCAGTGTTGCTTTTTGAAGCCATATCTGTCAGTTCTTCTATCAATGAAATGCTTTTCAGAACCTTCGCATTGTCTCCTGCTGCCTTACAGGATGGACAATTAGGCAAGGCTTCCATTTTGCCAATACTGGCCTGCCATTCATGTTCACACGATGTACATTGGAGTGTAAGTGAATTTTTCCGAAGCGATTCTGAAATCAGTAATCGACCTACTGCACCTTGCTCCAATGCTTGACGAATCATTCGTTCCCCATATGCAGCCTTTGGAGATGCTTTGACCAGTTCACTCAAAAAAACATTCATTACTTGTCTTTCTGCATCAAGTTCAATTTCTCCCATCATAGCGCCAGCATTTTCAACAAGTTCACGAACACCGCTATCGTTCGAATAACCTACATCGAATGTCGTTTTGGCTATTTTCTTCGCCACTTCATGATGGAAATAATCGTTCTTGACCACGAAATCTTTGGTTGCACCTGGTCCACCCACAATGACGGCTTGTATGTTGTCAAGATTTGGTAACCAGTAGGATGATGCGTGTTCAGTTGCTCTCTTGAAGAAATTATGTGCTGCCTCTTCAATCAAGCGTTCGAAACGCTGCGCAGATTGACCACCTTGGCGGTGCTTACCCATGATGTTTGAAACCAAATGTTCCTGCACATGAATTCTTTTTCCTGAGGCGATTCCAAAAGCAGCCTCAGAGCGGTCGATCACAAATAAACCATAGGACTTCTTATCGACAAGCATGTCTTCAAGTTGCGTTAATTCAAAAACCGAGTCGCAACGATAGCGGAAAGAAATCAGGGGCTGTGGTGGGTCCTCAACAACAATATTGACCATTCTGTTTTTGTTGTTGCCAATGATAATTGAACCAACAAAAAGAGCAATTCCATTTTCTCCAGCATTTTTGTATTTCGAGAGTGTTGATAAGGCCGACTCGATGGCACCTTGAACATTTTTCCGAGTTCCTTTCGATTTGATGTTCGCAGCTTGTCCATGTTCATTTTGAAGGAGAGAACGGGCATCAGAAACTTGTCTGTCAGGGGGGATAATTATTGTAACCAATTCGGTACCAAATCCTTTCATTTCTCGTAAATCTTCAAGCGCGATTTTGAGACGAAGCCGTCGCGTTGCAAGAACTGCATCATCGGACATTGGGTTGGCCTCAATTCATGGGCATGGTTGAGGGGTCTTCAACTCTCTTATGCTCGACAATCGTTTGCAACTTTGTTTCAACCGCAGTGATAGCGCTTTGGCTGGGATTATTTGGGGATAGTCTCAAAGTATGTGGGCGAGAGGGGTGTTTGATGACACGACGTCAGGTTGTCGCCCTTGGAGGTAGTCTCTTACGACCAGAAGAGGCTGAACAACGAACCGCTTGGTTTGGACAACTCCGGCAACTTGCAGTCCATATAGAGGGCAATGGTCGTCATTTAGGAATCGTCGTAGGTGGTGGTTTACCTGCTCGGGAGGGAATTGAATTGGCAAAAAGTATGGTATCCAATTCAGCACGACTTGACGAAGTAGGAATCGCAGCAACTCGATTAAATGCAACAATTATTCAACAAATATTTCTGGACATTGGATGTGATGTTGCTCCCATAATTCCAACGACGACAGAGCAAGCAGCTAAACTGCTCGATGCTCATCACCTTGTGGTGATGGGAGGGACAATCCCGGGGCATACCACCGATGCGGTGGCGGTCGGTTTTGCCCGTGATGCCGGTGCAGGACATTGCATTATTGCCACCAATGTTAGTCATGTTTTTGATAAAGATCCCCGAGAGCATGAAGATGCAAAATCTTTCAGTACGATGACTTTTGACGAATTAGCAAGTATAACTGGAATTGGAAAACCACTTTCTCCGGGTGCATCAGCTGTAATTGATCCAGTTGCGGTAGGTTGGGCTCAAAATTCGGCCATCACTTTGGCAGTACTTGATGGTAGGAACACGTCTATTTTAGAGCAGGCTTTAGATGGAAAGCCGTTTGAAGGAACGCTCATACAGTAGGTGATTTTATGGTTGATGCGAAAAAGGTTCGAGAAAATATCGCAAGAATGACCAACAAGGTGTCTTCCGTTACTTCCGGTCGCGTTCAGCCACACAAGCATTGCAGAATCTGCTTCACTCCTATCAAACTCTCAGCGGAACCACGGGTTTGTAAAAACCAAGAGTGTATTGACAAAAATGAACGGGACGAGAGAAACCAAAAACAAATGCGAATCTGGATGTTTATCTTTTTCGGAATTTTTGCATTTGGCTTTGTGGGCCCAATCTTATTTCGCTTACTCTAAACCGGGATTCTGTGCTTTGAATTCATCAAGCATGGCTTGTGTTTGATTCTGTGGAATAGATTCAACTCTCGAAATGGCTTTCATCTGGTCACCAATCTTGAACAATTCCTTGAAGGCTTCTTCGATGTTTTGGGTCTGTTTCAAGAAACGTACTGGAGGCCATCCACAGTCAATTATGCCTGGTTCAACTGTACTTTCTTCAACCCATGCAGCACAAGCATCACCGTGGCAGAGGGCAGAAAAGTTTTCCAAATCCATCCAAAACGTCCTTCTCCCACAAACTGGGCAGTCTTTGCATTCCATAGTTGACAGTACCGTAATACCTCCTTCTCCAACGACATCGATATCCCATACAACGACTGAAGCGGAGGTTAACAGCATTTGGTCGCTCTTTTTGAGGAAGGTTCGCAAAACTTGCCAGGCTGTTTCCTCAGTAGAAAAGCAACCCAAAGCAAGAGAATTGCCGTCTTCTTCTACCGCAGAAGGAACAAACACTCGCTGTACCTCATCCGCCATATGGTTCCGTAGATGTTGTTGGGTTTCAAGCCTCGCACTTATTCAGTCCATTCCAGTTCAACTACCGCTAAACCACCAGGATGCGGAAGCGGAGCTTCTGGTTTTTCGATTCGGATATGTATCGATGCGACATTGTCGAGTTGCTGAAGCAATCCAGCTATTCTTTGGGCCATTGTCTCCATGAGCAGAATTGGTTCCTTTGAGTCGTACATAACCCTATCTATAGCGATTTGAATGTCGGCATAATTGATAGTATGCTCAAGTTTTTCTTCACTTGGTTCCCGCTTGAGAGTGGTCCAAACGCTGAAAATAAAAGGCTGCTCGGATTCATGTTCATGCGGGTAGTAGCCATGTTTTGCCATCACCGTGTAGGATTCAAGGGCAACACGTAATGTCATGAGAACACCTATTCATCACGTTCATGGACCCAAATTAAGTGATATCCAAATTGGGTTTTCACAGGGTCAGATGTGCTTGCAACCGGTATTGACCACACTGCATCATCAAACTCTCGCACCATTTGACCTTTGCGAAACCACCCGAGGTCGCCGCCTTTTTGGCTTGATGGGCATGTGCTTTTCTTTCGAGCCAACTTTTGAAAATCTTTCAATTTAGTGACTTTGGATTTTATCTGAACTGCTTCTGATTTTGACGGAACCAAAATGTGAGATGCCCATGCACTTGGAGAGACCATATGTTCACCAGAAAACTTCTGTTCTTGAAACTCTCGCTATCATACATCAGAATTGAAAGCAAGCAATCTCATGTACGTGCCGTATATTGTCGAAGATACTGCCAAGGATTCTTCATTAAATCGGTCCATTGTGTCAAGGTAAGTATGGTATTCCCAGCTACCACTTCCATAACAAACAGCAGCACGTCCTGTTTTACCGTCTAGATCGTAAACAAATGGACAATGATCGGAGTTGCAAGGCATCTGGTTAGCGTCTCCTTGTGCTCCGTCAAGAAGGCTGAATAAAATTTGATACTTATCTGCAATTTCACTTCTTTCCTGTTTGTAGAGGTCTGCAATTCGCACGATATGGTCGTAGTCGTCCTTGTTGTTGGTGAATAACGTCAAAGAGTTTCCTCGGTTGGCAAAATCTGCATCAACATGATTCATGTCTAAGTTGATGTAAAGACGCAAGTTTTCACTAAGGCTACTCTGCATTTGCTGAACATAAGCTCGACTGCCCCACAAACCTTCTTCCTCGCCACCCCAGGTGCAGAAACGGACTGTTCTTTCAGGCGTACCGGTCTCGTTAATGATTTCAGACAGTTGCCGAGCCATTTCAAGAACACTCGCAGTTCCGGAAGTATCGTCTACCGCACCTTGTGCTTGGTAAACTGTGTCGTGGTGAGCACCAGCAATAATGACTTCAGAACTTTTCCCCTCGATGGTGCCACATGGTACGTAAATGGTTCGTTCCTGGTCGTTGGTTACATCAATTATGAGTTCTATAGATGCAGGTTCGGTCGAGTTCAAAACCATTGTTTCAAAGATTTCTCCAGCATCTTTTGACATGGAAATGAACGGAATATCTGTTGGAAGGCTTCCTCCATTGGCTTGGACTAGAGAGTCGTAATTTGTTCCCTTGAAAATTGGAACGCAATCGTTTCCTTCTATCTTACCACATTGATGGTATTTGTTTACACTAATCAGTCCTGCCAAGTCGTTCGATGCCGCGTTGCTGTACAATTCTGTATTGCTGAACTGTGAACTTTCACCACGGACATATCCAATGGTTCCTGTTGCAGATTGCCATAAGGATTCATCAGACCCATTACCAAGGTCCGTGACACTGATTTCTTCATTGAACATGTATTCTGATTGTCCTGAGAGTCCTTGAATCACGTAATCGCTGCGATGTTGGAATGGAGTTATTTGAGCTCCAAAGGCACCAAATCCCTCACAGGAGAGCGAAATAGCTCCACGAACACAGAGTCGAAAACTCGGTTCAGAATTTACATGATGCATTGGAACTTGAAATTCATTGTTTTGTGGTGTATAGCCCATGTCTTGAAGACGGTCAAGAATATACTGCGAAGTGTTTGTTTCTTCGACGGTTCCACTCATTCGTCCCTCCCATTCAGGGTGTCCCAATCCAACGAGGTCTTCAGCAAACATTCGGACCTGCGTTTGGTCAAAATCAATCAATTCATAGTCGTATTCTGGTTCAAAGCCTAACCATGAAGGTTTGAACACAAAGATGGCTGCAGTAACCATAATGAGAGCCATTCCAATTGCGATAAGTGCGCCCACATTGAAAGGCCCGTATACTGGCGTTCGCATTCTTTGTTGAAATGATATGGGCTCCGCAAGCACTTCATCATCTTCCATGCTGACTGCATTTTCTAAAGATGAAATTCTACCATGCGCCGAATCGGTCTCGCCAGATAAATCACTTAAACGAGCGACGAGGTCTGCCTTTCGACCACTCACTGGTAAGCCTTGGTTTCTTAGCATTTCTTTGAGTTCCGCGACCGAATGCTTCGACAAATCCTGCTCGACCATGAAGCCCTTATTGAGTCATTGTTCAAGAATGCGGCGGTAAACCAATCACTCAATCTCTTCCCCGGTCCAGCGTGTTCCGAGGACATGTTCGACACCAATATGGTCGAGAATTCGAGCAACTACAAAGTCAACCATGTCATCAATGGATCGTGGGTGGTTATAGAATCCAGGTGATGCTGGAATCACAATCGCTCCCCATTGTGAAAGTTTGTGCATGTTCTCAAGATGCACGGTGGCATAGGGAGCTTCGCGAGGTACAAGAATCAACTTTCTTCGCTCTTTGAGGGCAACAATTGCTGAGCGTGTGATGAGATTGTCCCCAATCCCAGCTCCAAGTTTTCCAAGCGTGGTTCCTGAGCATGGGCACAGGACAACCGCATCGATGTTCGCAGAGCCTGAGGCGGATTTTGCACCAATATTCTTGTCATTTTCGAGTAGGGCACCGGTTTCTTCTGCAAGTTCTTCTTTGGTCGTGTTGCATTCGTGTTTGAGTGTGATTTCGCCAGCATTCGTGACAACTAAACGCACGGGAATATTCTTCTGTGTGAGAACTTGAACAAGACGTTTACCGTAGATTGCACCGGATGCTCCCGAAATGCCAACAACAACTTCGCCCATGCGTGTTGCGCGGAGTTCTGCCTTTTATGCACTTGTTTTTAAAAAACCCATCACTCAACAAATATCCTCTATAGATGCGTTTACTTAACATTTCTAATTCTGTTGATAGAATCGAACATCGTTGAATAAAGAG
>CEQX01121514.1_pt1 | contig 37764 bp, 27 predicted proteins | sample 356261 | NCBI WGS metagenome assembly CEQX01 (sample SAMEA2621076, study PRJEB7988) | marine metagenome | isolation source: saline water (ENVO:00002010), including | reverse complement strand
AGGCCAAAGTGATATCCAGCTACACTATACGTCCTTATCCCAAGGGCGGCGCTCACACTTGATGAAGGTTAACCATCGGAATCGTCCTTAAAGCGGTCTTGCACATTTGTAACAACGGGTTGGACGGCGAACGGTTGTACGCTTCCATTCATAGCCACATGACTTGCATTCCCATTGGTGAATTTGAGCCTCGCCAAGCACAGAATCACGTATGCGCTGTAAAAGTGATGAATCTTTCATCGAAGGGGATGGAGCCACTGACTGGGTTAACTCATCATGTTGTGCTGAATGCGCAGTAAGGCCTGCAGCATGAAGAAACTCATGAACAAATGTATGATTGTAGAGTCGCTCATCTTCGAGCAGAGCAGGGTGTAATCCGATGGTGACTTCCCCTGGATCAATACGCAAGCGTCGGCGGCGGGCCAATTCATTTGGTCCCTCTTCAAATCGAGTCATTCCGAGGCGCATCGACTCATTTTCCAACCAAATGAGCGTGATTCGGTCGCTAATCCAAGGACGGAAAACTGCATCAGTAACACCGGATAAAATCTGCAAAGCGGATTGGACCAAATCAACGGGTAGATGAGGCTGATGAGAAGGGATTGGCGTATGAGCCAAAGGAACTGATTCGGGCTTTCGAACCTCGTCCATGGTGAGCGGTGAGGCTCCACCCTCAAGAACTGTGGCAAAACCATCGATGGGTGTAAGACACTCTTAATCAGTAACCGCGCTCCTTAGCGCAACACTTGAAGAACTTCTTACCGCTTCCACACGGACAGGGATCTTTCTTGAAACAACACTTACCATAAGCTTTCTTTTTGCCACAATGGCAACGAGATTTCAAACTTGGAGGTAGCTTCGAAAAAGCCACAACCTGAGAGGCAACATTCGCTTGTGATCTCGCCGATTGAAGACGTTTGGCATCGCGTTCACTCTGCGTCATACTCGCCCAAATCGCCTCATCTTCTTCATCGACTGAACCATCGCGATTGAGGTCCTTTGGATGATAGGATGGACGCTTCACTCCGCCACCTCTACCGGCACCTCTCAAGGTTGCAGTTGCAGCCTGTTTTGGAGGTAATGAAGCAGAACGGGACAAACCTGGCGGCCCACCTCGAGAGGAGTTTTCAGATTCAAACTGAGCGTTTGCCAAGTCTTCTCGAGCCTGATTAAGAGCATCAACCCCGTCGAGTAACTCATCGCGAGTAATACCGGCTTCAATCAACGAGTCTTGTGTTATGAAGTCGGTCAATCCCAAATCTTCAGCGCGTAATTCGATAAGAGAAAGCAAGTCTCCCAATGCACCACGCGGTAACAATCTTCGGCCTTCTGCTTCCTCGATATCGGTTTGAATACGGCGCAAAACCTTCGCGCTGTCTGCTTTCGAGATTTGCTTTTTGAATCTCCTCACACGCTTGTTCATCTTGTATTCCGAACGCATTGTTAATCCACGATAGACATACCCCACAATGGTAATTGAAAGAACACTGATTCCCGCATACTGACCATATTCTGTTTGCGCCTGCTTAATGAGTGAACCGAGAATTGGGATTTCTTCATACCAATCATCAGCAAGAAGGTCTACAATTTCATCTTCCTCTTCTTCAGCAGGTTCGTCTACATCCACTGGGGGGTCTACAGTACTGTTTCCAGTCTGATTTCCAGTGTTATTTCCGGTCTGGTTTTCAGTACCTGATGAGTTGTCAGTCAAATTGCCGCCTGAACCGTCTCCTGTTGAATTCTCAACGCAACCATTGTCATCAACAATGCTACCCTCAAGTGTATCTTCACACTCATCGGCATTGTCATGAACGCCATCGTTATCTTGGTCTTCCCAGATTAAACAACCACGCCAATCGACTTCTTCATCATCATCTGAATCAGCACAGTGGTCATAGTCGTTTGCTACACCATCTCCATCGTCATCCGGGAAAGAGGTTTCACAGCCGGTTTCATCAACAACTGCTCCACGTCGACTCACAGGACAGGAATCCTGTACGTCAGGATAGCCATCATCGTCATCATCACCGTCTTCATCAGCATCACGGCAACCATCGTAATCGTTATCGGGATTTGAATCATTAAAAGCATACCAATTGAGTGAACCGGTAGGACACATGTCGTCTTGATCATCAATGCCGTCGTTATCGTCATCCCAGTCTTCTGTTGCATCTTGACAACCATCTGAATCATGGTCGGTTGCGTCTGTTGAATTCCAATTTGTCCGACCATCGTAGCAATGGTCATCCTCATCCATTACACCGTCGCCGTCATAATCCTCGCCCTCAGTTTCATTGTCACCATCGTCTTGAAGTTGGGGGATAGTAATACACATATCATCAGTGAAGAGTAAGTTACCTGAATAAAATAACTTCGACAAAAAGCAATATTCCACCCCTCGTGTAATTTCATCAAACGAAAGCGATAATCCGGTTGTTGGGGTTACGTAGTCGATCCAAAATGCACCGGAAAAATTGAAACTTTCAGAATAAATATCTGTATTATTTGAACTGTAATACAGCAGCGTTTGAATCGAATAATTTCGGTCTTCTTCAAGATCGTATGCGGTAGAGTTCATTGAAAGAATGGTACTCACTGATTCATTCCACTGTTCGTACCATCCAAGAGCGGATTCAACAGTCTCGTTTGCTTGATTTGTCCCATTACCTCCATTATCAGGTGCTACAGCCAGCGATACAGATTCAACCGTAATGACATCCAAATTTTGAGAACTTGTAGGGTCATATAATCGGAATTGGAAGTCATATGTCGCACTTGCGCTTGCAGTCCATGAACCATTGAAGCCGAGGTTTAAATCATCGGAAATTGTTAGATTTGGTTCCATTATTGTTTCGAGGGACGTTAATCCATAAAATACCTGAAAGTAAAACTCAAAATCAATATCACATGTACAATCAGTCTCGATTTTTAAATCATAGGAAAATGTGTCACCTGGATTGACTGAATAGGAAAAATCTTCAATCCAAACAGTCGCATCAGACGGATCGGTTATGCCTTCACCGCCCTGAGGGCCTTCAGAAGTAGCGTATTTCAAATCAGAATTTGTTGAATCATGATAAGAGATGTGTGCTCTGTCTTCAGAGTCGAACGCTATTGAAGAATATTCGCCTACAGCACCTAATGAATCAACGGTCATAATCATCCACGTCGGAGGAATTTGTGTGGAATTGAAATTTGTAGCATGCTTCAGGTTTTCATTTGTATCATCAAAATAAGAGATGTGAACGACGCCTTCTGAGTCGGTAGTGATACTGGAAGTATCTCCTACATCACCTGCTTCATCAACCAATGCTGTAACCCAAGAACCAGATTCATCTGTTGCATATTTCAAATCATTATTGCTGACATCATGGTAGGAAATGTGGACCTTGTTCGAGTCATCTACTGCAATTGAGGTGGAGGAGCCGATTGAATTTGAACCTGAATCAATAACAGTGGTCACCCAACCCGAAGGTCCCCAAGTATTTTCGGCGTAATGAAGCGCCTCGTCATCATAATCAATATACGATATGTGAACAGTATTGTCGGAATCAATGACGAGTGAGGTATGATGTCCTACATTACCCGAAGTGGCAACTGAAGTGAAAGACCATTCAACGCTTGAATATTGGTTGGTAGCATATCGAAGGTCGCCGTTTGTTGCATCATAGTAAGAGATGTGTACTTTATCGTATGAATTAACGCCAATCGATGAATAAGCTCCTACATTACCCTGACTTTCGATGGTTGAGATTTCCCAAGTTCCATTGACATTGGTAGCGTATTTGAGGTCACCATTCGTCGAATCATCATACGATATGTGAAGCGCATCATTCGAATCAATTGCAATGGAAGAACCATAACCAACATCTCCTTCTGAGTCAATAGTGTATGAAATCCACTGGCCGGAAACATCTGTTGCATACTTCAAGTCCTTTGAGGATTCATCAAAATAGGAAATGTGAGCACCATCATTGGAATCAAGAACAATGGAGGAATATTTCCCTACATCCGCTTGAGAATCAATAATCGACAAATCCCAAATATCCGAAGATTCTTGAAAAGTAGCATATTTCAAACTTTGATTTTGTTTATCCTGATACGAAATGTGAATTCGATCCTCGTCGTCAATAACTAAGTTTGTATTACTCTCGTCATTTTCTACTGTGTCAATCAGTGTGAAGTTCCAAGAAGTACCGTCATAAAAAGCATACTTTAGGCCGGAGTTATGGTATAGAATATGGACATTATCAGAAGAGTCGATTCCGATTGCAGTATCTGTCTGAGCAGCATTCGAACTGTTTCCCCAAGAGATGCTCGCCTCAACAGTTGAAATCGACCAACTTGTTCCAGTCAAACTTGCATATTTCAACCGATTATTATAGCCATCAAAATAAGATACATGAGGCTTGTTGTTACTATCAAGAACTAACGAATTACCTCTACCTTGACCATTACCTTCAATCGTCGACAAAACCCAACCTTGGCCATAATTTACACCATATTTTAATCCTCCATTTGTCAAATCCCGGTAGGTAAGATGAAGATTTCCTGAATCATCTATTTGCAAAGAAGAGTCACTGCCACCATCGCTGTCAATATCAGAAATAGTCCAATAATTACCGTTATGGTGAGCAAATCTTAGAGAACCATTATCTGAGTGAAAGTTCCAATACACAACATAGATGTCCCCATTTGGGCCAACCTTCATATCACAATTACTACCAACATTGGTTGAAGAATTATCGATCATTTCAAGAGTCCATGAAGTTGAGTTTTGTCCTGGTTCAGTCGCCAATTGGATATCCCCATCGCCTGTAGAATAAGAAGAGTATATCCCCACATGAGGGCTGTCTGAAGAGTCAAGGGCTAAACATGGGCCGCCGGAGGATGATGCTACAGTGTTTGAATCCCATGTTTGGCCATCAAAGGATGTGTGATTTATGAAATACGTATTCCCAACTGCTGAAAGGTAAGTGATGTGAGGTGCGCCATTCGAGCCAACAGCCAAGGAATTGTACTTGCCATGGCTGACCCAACTTCCTTGAGAGCTGGATGTTTCTACAGTTTCGATTACCCAGCCGCCATCTTCAGAATGATTTCGTCCAGATGCGGGGAAGGTATCCTCACTGTTCAATTCGGCATCAAAAGAAGGATTGAACATATTTTCTTCTGATGAAAATAACATCACTTGACCAAGCAAAATGGCTATGCAAAGGAAGACAGGAACCTTGTTCATACACCTATGCCAGTAGGTTGCGGTATATATTGATTACATGCTCAAAAAAGACGGTTTAGTATTGGTTCGCTCGTTCTCTTGCATCCTTATCCCAAGGCTCAACGCGTGGGACTTGTCGCACTTCAAGCGTTTGTAAATTGAAAGCAGTCAGCAAAGCAGGTTTGTTTTCATCGTGAAATACACAGGTGTCCAAACCAATACTTGCCGAACGTCCATCGACCGTTGCAGTAATTGAAAACCACGGCTTGCCCCACCCTTCATGCCCCATAGAATGGTTAAGCGACATAGTTGGAGTGTGCCCAAACAGAACAGTTCTATACTTATCAATAGGTTTGGTAGCAGAGTGAAACGGCCTGCGAATCCATAGATGAATGCTTTCTTCTTGGTCTTCAATGTCAAGTCTTGGATCATAACCCGCATGAACAAGGCGCCATTGATTGAGAAGAAGATGAGAAGGTAAACGCTGCATCCATTCCTTATCATCCTCGACTTGAGCAAGAAGGCGTTCTGAATCTTCATGGCCAAAGTCATCGGTATAATCACGAATGTAAGAGGCGACTGTAGCGTATCCGCCGTTGTGAAGCCAAGTCATCATATCGCTGTCCGGTTTCCCCAATGATTCAAGGTTAAATCCTTCCACCATCATGTCTTCATGGTTACCTTTGACACAGTGAATACGAGGGTCACTTCGAGCAATGCGCACGACATCAAAACTATCAGGGCCACGGTCGATTAAATCTCCAAGCAAAACCACTCGGTCATCCATCGACAATTCACATTCATCGAGCAATGCTTCAAGCGTCAGAGAGAAACCATGGACATCTCCAATTGCCCAAACATTATGTCCATTATCAAGTGCATTTTGCAAGTCATTTTCCATGTCATTTCGCCTCATTTTCGTCACCATAATAACAAGCATTCAACACTACTTAAAGTGACAAGAAAACAAATGACTGAAAGGTCAAACTGACTAGAAAAAACAAGCAAGACGAGTTGGCAATGCTTATGATGGGCGTTCAAGTGGGATGACTGCGAAAGCACCCATTTGGGCGTGTAGATCAGTTGGAAGATCGCTACCTTGGCATGGTAGAGGCCCCGAGTTCAAATCTCGGCACGTCCACTTTTACAAACCGATGCACTGCATCTGATTATTTTGTCTGAAAAAAAGCAACTCTTCTGTTTTTTGTAATCAGAAAATTAGATGAAAGGATTGAGTCCGGTCGGGTCAAATAATGCCTTGAAGAATGTGCCTTTTTCTTGGCATGCTAAGGCAAATTTGGGTGGTTCGGCTTTCTGCTCATGGTAAAGGTGGGGAACAAATCATTATTAGCAAGCGAGGAAGGTTGGTTTATTGTCAAGAGCAATCGAATGATGCTCTCCTCCCTAAGTTGCGTGAAAACATGGCATCGAACTACACTCCTCTCAAAAGGAAGACAAAAGTTGTGTTCGTACAACTCGGTTCGCCAAAAAATCCCACAACCAAAGAGGTTCGCAAGTATCTTCGCAGTTTTCTTGGCGACCCTCGCGTTGTCGACATCAATCCGTGGCTTTGGAAAATTATTTTGAATTGCTTTGTTTTACCTTTCCGACCAAAGAAATCTGCACAACTGTATGCTCGAATATGGGATGGAGAAAGTTTCCCTCTGATTACCAACACGGCCGATTTTACCGAACAAGTTCGTCATGAATTAACAACACTCGACCCGTCAGGATATGTTGAGGTAAATCACGCATTCCTCCTCTCGCCGCCTTATGTTCACGAAGTTTATGACAGCTGGGAGCAGGATTTAGCCAATGGAGTAGGAGCAACTAAATTGCTCGTCATTCCCATGTTCCCTCAATACTCTGAAAGCACCATTGCGTCTGGAATTGATGCTCTTGGCGGTGAACTTGCAAAGCGTGTCAAAATTCCGACGTTTGAAGTGATAACAAACTTCCATCGAACGCATGCCTTCATCGATAATTCTGTGCGCCAAGTCGATGCTAAGCTCAAAGAAATCAAAGATAGTGGCGTTCAACCCGACAAATTAGTCATCTCATTTCACGGAATGCAAAAGCGAAGAATTGTCGAAAAAGGTGATGATTACTATCGCCACTGCTACGAAACATTTCGACTCATTGTTGACAGACTGGAACATTTGGATCCAAGCGATGCTGTAATGACCTTTCAAAGTCGATTTGGGTCTGAAGAATGGATTACGCCGTATACAGAGCGCGTTGTTGAAGATTTAGTCAAAGATGGTAACAAAGAAATCGTCATTTACTCCCCGAGTTTTGTCGTCGATTGTCTTGAAACAACTGACGAACTCGGTCATGAATTGGTAAACGAAGCAAAGGAATGGGGAGGAAATGTTCATCCAGTCGAATGTCTCAATTCCAATTTACAATGGTGCAAGGATTTCGCCAAATACACGTTCACACAAGCCGAAGGGTCTGCTCAAGACAAAGAAGACATTGAATATCAGCTTCAAGCGGCTGACTACGACGAAATGAAGCCGCAAGAAATGAAAAGCGATGATTAGAAGAGTTCGGCCACACGTTCTGCTTCGTCGACCACATGCGTGATCGATACGCCACTTGCTCCCCATCCGACATAACTGCAATCGATGGATTTTTGAGAAAGTTCCTGCATGTAGCCTGGAGGGTAACTTGGAATCGTTTGAACGCCTAAGTTTTGGAAAAGTGATGGTTTCTTACGACTAAGGTTTGTTTCTATAGAATCTATTATTTTACGTTCATCGCCATCCCACCGTGAATGCGGAACCATAATTCTGAACAAACGATGACCATCTGGTGCACGTTTTGAATGATGGAGGTCGCTTTCATGAAGAATACCGCTCATTGGGTGAGATGAATCAGGAATTAATGTCCCATATCCGTGTTTGATGTGTGCGACATCCTCATTGCGAAAACCGACAGCAAATACACTCAATTTTGTGAGCGTTCTGTTCTCTTCAACAACCGGAGCAGTCCAAAGAACCGACTCGAGAGGCACGTCAAATTGGCTCGCAGCTGCTTGAGGAGACTCAAGCATTTGGCCAGTGATGAGAGTTACATTGTCCATAGATTTGAGTTGTTTGTGCAATGCCGAAGTGAGAGACTCCATACCGCCTTCAAGGGAAGCAACTGATCCCTTCTCCGGGGTGAAAAGTGGATATGAAGCGTTAATTCTTCGTTTTAGACTGGAGCGTTTGAGAGGTGGAGATGGGCCAAATTGAGTCAGTGAAGGCATCAAAAAATCGGCATCAACATGCTCTGAAGTGGTGTTGACGATACCGAGAGTCAATGCATCAGCAATTGGTTTGTGAGGAAGTAAAGCCGCAACCGATTCGCCCCCTCTCTTCGCTTTCCTCAATGCTCGTAAGAGCCGAATTGGACCAATTTTAAACAACGTTAATGCAGAGAGTCGATGCTTTTTGTGCCCAAGTAGGACCCAACGAGATTGAGCAGTCTTTCGAGAGGGTTTGAAGTGTTGAGAAAGACCGAGATCCTCAACCAATCTCCAAAAAGCAGGGTGGGCGCGAGTTGCATTAACCGCAAGGTCGCAAATCCATTCACCATCTGACCAAGTCGAAATGACCCCACCAAGTCGGTTCGACTTTTCAACAAGAATAATCTTCATCTGAGGTCGCTTTTGAGCGATACGGAATGCATTGCACATCCCTGAAAGACCACCGCCAACAATGACAATTTTCTCAGATTGAGACAGCTTTTCCTTTACCAGTAGAGGGCGTCGCATTTCAACACCGTGTTGAACCCAACTTGCAATGTCTGACATGCTAACATCCTACTTTAATCTGAAAGCCATTCACGTGGTTTTTTGAGCACCTGTAAAAGATGGTCTTCTTGACTGCCAGGTTTCACTTCATGACAATATTCCCAACGAGATGTAAGCGGGAGTGACATGAGAATACTCTCAATACGCCCGTTGGTGGTGAGGCCAAACTTTGTGCCCCGGTCATAGACCAAATTAAACTCAACATAACGACCTCGGCGAAGCTGTTGCCATTGTTTTTGCTCATCGGTAAATGGTAAGTCCTTTCTCTTCTCGAGGAGAGGGAGATAAGATGGCAAGAAGGATTGTGCACATTCGGATACGAATTTGAAACATTCTTCCTTACTCGCTGTATTCAAATCATCAAAGAAAATACCACCCACGCCTCGACGTTCTCCCCTGTGTGGAATGTTGAAGTAGTCATCGCACCACTTCTTGTAAGCAGAATAATCAGCCACTGGATGTTTGTCGCATGCCTTTTTTAGGACTTGATGGAAATGTACTGCATCTTCTTCAAACAGATAACTTGGCGTCAAATCTGCCCCTCCACCAAACCACCAACTTCCATGTTTCTTACCTTCACCTCGTTCAAAATATCGATAATTCGCATGAACAGTTGGAGCCATCGGATTATGTGGATGAAGGACCAGACTGATGCCTGTAGCAAAGAAATCCAAGTCTTTGCCTTGAAGTTCATGACCGCCACCCATTGTTTGTGCTGCTTGAGGACTCAAGGTTCCGTAAACGACACTTACGTTGACTCCAGCTTTTTCGAACACTTCTCCACCCGAAAAAACTCTGCTACGGCCGCCACCACCTTCTTCACGGGTCCATTCATCTTGGCGATAATCAACACCATCAATGACACGAAGTGCGTCGCATATGACATCTTGAATATCGTGCACCATGTCAATCATCGACTGACGCATGATTACTCACCTGTGATTTCTCTTAAAACAGTCTCAACACATTCAATTCTTGCAGAGGGGGCAAATCCATGACCCAAGTTGAAAATATGGCCTGGCTTATCTCCTGCTGCTTTGAGAACTTCTTGCGTAGCCATACGTGCCATGTCTGTCGAACCATGAAGCAGAGAGGGGTCCAAGTTCCCCTGGAAGGCAAGTTGGTCTCCAAATTGAGCACGATTTTCGGCCAAATTATCCCTCCAATCCAAGGAAATAGCGTTAACATCGAGTTCTCGAATGGCAGAATGCAGATGTCCAGAACCTTTGGCGTAATGTATCAGGGGAACGTTTGAATCAACCTTTTCTCGAAAAACTTCAATGGTTTTCTGTGTTGCAGGCATGGCAAACTTGCGGTAGGTTTCAGGGGAGAGAAGTCCAGCCCATGTATCGAACACTTGGACAGCATCAGCACCTCCATGATTGACCTGGTCGGCGAGAAGACCGCCAACAATTTCACCCATTTTCAGGAGGAGGTTTTCTGCCTCATTCGGATTAGAATAGATTTTCGCCCGAGCGTTATGGAAGTCTTTGTCACCAGTACCACCGGATAACAAATACATACAAATGGTCCAAGGTGATCCAACAAATCCCAACCTTGCTTTTGAATCACCTATTTCTTCACCGACGGCTTTCAATCCATCGGCAGCCCAAGGGGAGTGCTTACGAGCATTGAAATCAATCCAATCGTCAACGTGGGAGAAATCAAAATCACTGATTCGGATTCCACCGCCATATTCCACATCATAGCCGAGACTGGGGAGTGGAGTGAGAATATCACTGAAAATAATCGCAGCATCGATGCCTTTGTATCTCTTTAGAGGCTGAAGTGTGATATCTGTGCAAAGGTCGAGATCCATGCATCTCTCCCAGAAAGAGTGTTGTGCTGCTATCTTTCGGTATTCGGGCAAGTGCCTACCTGCTTGTCGCATGAACCAAACTGGTGTCCGGTCGACTGGCTCAAGGTTCAAAGCGGAAACAATACGCTCCTTTCCGTTCATATTACCACTCCATTTCCTCAAGCACTTCATCCAACGCTTTCGCCATTCCGAGAATATGCTTTTCTTCATGGACAGTTGCAATGAAACCGATTTCATAGGCTGATGGTGCCAACATGTATCCTCTCTCGAGTAATCCTTTATGCACATCGGAATATAATTTACCAGCATCGCTGGGAATGAGATCTACTCGGGCAGGAGGTTGAGCTGAACTTGGTGAGAACCAAAACAAACTCCCTCGGCGCATGAGCCTCATTGGATGGCCATGTTTTTCGAGAACAGGTTCAACACACTCGTCAAGTACTTTTCCGAGGGCTTCGAGGCGGTCATATGCACCTTCATCCAGAAGATCAAGGGTAGTAATTCCGGCAGCCATCGCAAGCGGGTTTCCAGAAAGAGTTCCTGCTTGATAGACAGGGCCGAGAGGAGATAATTTTTCCATAATCTCACTTCGAGCCCCGTAAGCACCAACAGGTAGACCACCACCGATGATTTTACCCAGTGCAGTGATGTCTGGAGTGACACCAGAAATATCTCCATAGCTGCCATCCTTGAAACGGAATCCACTGATGACTTCGTCAAAAATCAGCAAGGCACCGTGTCGATCACAAAGTTCTCGTAATTTAGCGAGGTATTCGTGGCGTTGTACCAAAAGACCGTTGTTAGCAGGAAGAGGCTCGATGATGACAGCAGCGATTTCATGACCATGTTCGTCAAACAAGTAATCGACCGCTTGGTCATCATCCAATGGTGCAATGAGCGTTGTAGCAACCGTGTCTTTTGGAATACCGGGGCTACTTGCGATTCCGAAAGTAGCTAAACCACTTCCTGAACTGACCATCAATGAGTCAACATGGCCGTGATAACAGCCTTCGAATTTAATCAAAAGGTCTCGGCCAGTATATCCGCGTGCAAGACGAACTGCGCTCATCACTGCCTCGGTTCCTGAGGACACAAATCGTACTTTATCCATATGAGAAAATCGTTTCTTTACTCTTTTCGCTAACTCAATCTCCCCGGTGTGAGGTGCACCAAAAGACGTCCCTTTCTGCATTTTTTGAAAGACGGAATCAAGAATTTCTGGATGTGAATGGCCGTGGACGAGAGGCCCCCATGATTGAACAAAATCAACCAGTTCGTTACCGTCAACATCGGTAACAATAGCCCCAGATGCCTTTTCAAAATAAATAGGATTACCGTGAACTGACTTGAAAGATCGAACCGGTGAATTCACACCACCTACTAAATGCTCAAGGGCTTGGGTATGAAGCGAATCTGAATTTTTACGTTGCACGTTTACACCTCAGATCCAATGACGAGATACTGCCTCACGGGCATGGTAACTAACAACGATGTCAGCCCCGGCCCTTTTGAATGAATGGAATATCTCACGGACCATTTTACCGCGAGATTCATCTGATGTGGAAGACATAACAAGTGAGTATTCTCCACTGACATTGTATACCGCGACAGGACGAGTCACAGCATCTGCAACGGTGCGAACAACATCGAGATAGGTCATAGCCGGCTTAATCATGATGATATCTGCACCTTCTGCTTCGTCGCTTGCAGCCTCTAAAATCGCTTCTCCATACCCTGAACGTATATCCATTTGATGACTACTTCTGTCACCGAAAGAAGGGGATGAATCAGCAGCATCACGGAACGGTCCGTAAAAGGACGAAGCATACTTCACTGAATATGAGAGAATGCCCGTGTTGACAAAACCTGCATCTTCAAGAGCACTTCGGATTGCAGAAACACGGCCGTCCATCATGTCCGATGCCGAAACATAATCAGCGCCAGCTTGTGCATGAGAGACAGCAATTTTGCATAATTCAGAAACGGAGAGGTCGTTATCGATTTCTTCGTTGTGAATGATACCGCAGTGGCCATGATCAGTTGCAGTGCACAAACATACATCGGTCATGACAACAATGTCATTGCCAAATTGGGTCTTTAGTTCACGGATCACATTCAACAAATGCAAATCTTCAGAGGAAGCGGCACTGCCAGTGGCATCCTTTTGATGGTCTTCAAGAACTGCAAACAACATATGTGAATGGATTCCAATCTTCATATCTTCAGCAATCGTTCGTAGCAAAACATCCGAAGATTGGCGATGAATGCCAGGCATACTTGCGATAGGTTCGTCAACACCTTCACCTGCAACAACAAAGTGGGGTTGAACCAAGGAAGAACGAATGTCGTCACCGAAGTTCAAATCCCTTCGAGCATTCGTCCAGCGGTTGATTCGAGGCCTCAATTTCACAATTCCACCTCGTAATCTTTCCACCAGTTCGCAATAAATTTCGCTGTAGGTCCTTGAAGCACTTCAACCGTCGATTCGGAAAAATATTCCATGGAAGCAATTTCCTCTCGTGATGTTTTGCCCATGCACAATATATTTTTAGGTATGGGTAAGGAATTTTTCATCCATGCTTGAGCAGATGAAGGAGAGGAGAGAAGGAGTACGTCGTTTGCGCCCATATCGATTCCTTCAATTTCTTTCGCCTTATTTTCGTAGCCAATCCAAGATTGTACATTGAACCCGAGCGTGTTGAGAGAATCGACGAACTCATTTGAAGCCATGTTTGAGCGAGGAACCATCAGTTTGATACTACGATCAACCATTCGATCGATATAGTTGCTGAGTTCAGCCGAATTCCTCGCTTTTGCGCAGAGAGAAACCGTGACTCCTTGTTTGAAACAAGCTCTTGCCGTACCTTCACCGATAGCCAGCCATTGTATCCTGTTGAGGTCGCCGTTTTCTTTCGCGACCTCCAGAGCACATTTGGCAGCAAAGGGAGATGTTAGCACCAAGTACGGCCATTGTGAGCGAGCAGTCGATTTAGGAATAAACTCAGTAGGCCAATTTTGCGGTTGTGAGACAAGCTGTAAAACCGGTTTGTTCAAGACCGGTATTCCTTCATTCCCTAACACTCTTGCAAGTCGATTTGAATTGAGTGTAGAGATTAATCTTGCACCCTTGGAGGATGATTCAGGAGGGGATGGCAAAGGTTGGGTTGGTGGGGAAATGTCAAGAGACTTGAGTTCGCCATGATAGTGAACAATGTCAAATTCAAATCCATCACAAAAAAGTTCTCGCCAATTCTGAGGTGATATTTTTATCGAAGCATTTCCAGAATGAACTTTTATTCCTGCTGGATAAAGGCAACCACCACCGATTGAGGATAAGACATGTCGCTCGTTTACAACATCTTCTTCAGTCTCAGGGTGATTCAAAATGTCTCGAATCTCTTGGAGCGAGGACACTTCTTCAGAACGACAATGAACGGAGATGGAACCCTGTCCTGGAGCAGTAGGCCATTCTGAATCGCTTATTCGAACCGCACCTAATTCAAGAATCCACGATTCGAGTGCATCGATTTCATACAAACGGCGAAGGCCAATTTCAGCCAAAATAATGCAGTCTACTCTCTTTTCTTGCAACCTTTTCAATCGAGTCTCAATTTGTCCACGAACGGCAATTGGCATGATGTCTGGCCGTTTGCTTAAGAGAAACGATTGGCGACGGCCGGATACCGTACCAACCATTCCAGATTCAGGGATATATTGCAAGACATGTTCCAATTCTGATTCGTCTGAATTGTTGAATAATTCTTTCAAAGATTGTGAAGCCTCAGTTTTTTCAAACAGCAGAAGATCCTGTGTGCATCCTCGTTCAAGGTAAGCGATGTTCGAGATTGATTCGTCAAGGTCGACCGGTACATCTTTACTTGAATGGACTGCAATATCGATATTTTTAGTCATAAGTTCAGCATCAACTGCATGGATAAATTGGCCAACAGACGTGGCGAGGTCACCTCCAACTGATTGGTCACCTTGCGAAGAGATGCCGACAATTTGGGTCTCAAATCCATGAGATTCAAGTTTTTCTTGAACCTTGTTCGCCTGCCACATGGCGAGTGTTGAAGTCCTCGTCCCGATTCGGATTTTATTCAAGATGTGGCCTCCGGTAGGGTTGATTTTCCGTTGATGTGAAGCATAGCATCAGTGACATCAGTAACCACCCTACCGATGAGATTTGGATTAATTGTCCTTTCAGTGTCCCGAATGATCTGTTCCAGTTCATCACTTCCAAAAGGACGGCTTTGATTGCAAATCCATGTAGCAATCTCGCGAGAAAAGGGGGCCATTTGGTTATCTTTTTCGTCTACATATTCGGTAGACTTCCACTCCTCGGATAGTGACTCGAGGGTCTTGTAAATGAATGCTCTAAATTTGGATTGTGTTCTGTCAGTTAGTGCGCTCATAAATCTCTCTTGAATGCCCGTAAGGAGAACATCACTCTCTTGAACGGTTGAAGAATAATCCCACTCAACGCCGGCTTTGTGTGCCACTTTAATCCAATGATCCATACTATACAGGGTTTGATTTTCACTTAATCCCTCTGAGTCAATTGATGGTGGCCATGAAAAGTCCATAATCGTTGAACTCACCGGAGGCAGAGGGCGGTCTTGATTATAGGTCGGGTCAATATTACGTATGGTCGAAATGATGAGTGAAGGTTCTCCAGGTTGAGAATACCATTCATCAAAGCTCATCATACGAACCTTCGACGCAATATCTGGATTGCGAACTTTTGAGACTTCTGGGTTACGAGTTACTACGGTTATGTCTGTTTGACCAAAACCAAGTATTGTTTCAACCGCTTTTATGCCCATTCCGCCAAAGCCAAGAACAACGGAAGTGAGGGTTTTTTCGATAGAAATCAATTCCTCAATAGCCGATGTGGCAAGATTCAACATCGACTCAGTTGTTTGATTAAATCCGAATTCTTTTCTGAGCATTCGATTCGCTGCGACAACGTGATCGAAAAATACGCCGTTCATTTCGCTAAGAAGACCATTTTTGCGATGGAGGGATACCGAGCCTCTGAATTGAGCCATAACTTGTAATTCACCGAGAATGAAGGAGTCAAGTCCACTACAAACTTTGACAAGTTGACGCCAAACATCAATGCCGGAATATCGGTCAAATGGCGCCTCATGGAGTCCTGTAACGTCAAGAACGCTTTGTTCAAGAACATCACATCCGACTTCAAATCCCACGTAGAGGACACGATTACAAGTCGAGAGTTCAAAGATGTCAGAATTGAGTCGTTCACGGATATTCTGAATAAACAGAATACGCTCTTCTTTTGAGTAGCCTTCTGTCGTCATTGCTTTGACTTTATCAACATTTATTGAATTGATTTTCATTGAAATCATACTTACGTTATTCATCAGTTTGAGAGGGTCTACAGTAACTCCGTTAACGGTGTGTACAGTCGAAGATGATAGAAATTTAGTCAAATCAATTTTAGGGGGTCCTAAATTATCCATTTTCTCCCCTCTCGACACCCTAACGGTCGACCTTTATCAACCATCCAGTTTCACGGGCTGAAAATTATCAATCTGAAACAAAATTTTTCCACCTTCTCATATAGTCAACAAAAACCGGACTGAGTTCCACATCAAGTAAATGCTGTTCGCTAAAAGGTGGGCGCTTTGGTGAATAATCGGGGTCGTCAAGATGCTCTGGCCAATTCGGATGGGCGATCGCAACTCGGGCGACTCCAACTAAATCTGCTCCTTCGCCCATCAACCATTGAGCATCTTTGGAAGTCCAAACTGCACCCGTAGAAATGAGAGGTATGTGATTGGGAACAACTTCCGCAAATCGCCTGGTGAGGCTTCGGCCGTCTTCATCACCTGCAACATCTTGGAAAACGTCCCAGCATGAGATATGGAATAAATCAATATCCATGGCACAGAGTATTTTAGCCAACTCAAGACTTTCATCTAAGAAAATACCGGCCTTTTCAATGAGCGGTGAAATGCGTATAGCGATGATAAAATCGGGTCCAGTGGCGTGGCGAACCGAAGTAATCATATCGCGAAGGAACTTACTTCTTCCAGACAAATCTCCGCCCCACTCATCGTCTCGACGATTGGTTACACTGCCCAAAAATTGGCAAATCAAATACGAGTGTGCCCCATGCAGCTCAACACCATGAAATCCCGCCTTTTGGCATCGAACTGCAGCATCAGTGAACGACTGAATCATGTCAAGTATCTCCTGATGAGTAAGTTCACGAGTGAACAAACCGTTCATCCCATCTTCAGTATTTTCACTTGCAGAAACCGGTTGCACACCATTAATTGATTGAGGTGCACGCATTCCTCCGTGAAATATTTGAGCGAGACTTAGTGTTCCTGTTTGGTTGAGTTGTGTTGCCATCTTCGTCAAACCAGGCAATTGGTGGTCACCCCAAACGCCCATTTCTCCATCCCAACCTCGTCCATGCTCAGTGACATTAGCCGCTGCAGTCGTCGTAATTCCAAATCCTCCTTTGGCTCGACGAGTAAGCCACTTGATTTCCTCGTCAGACAGCGTTCCATCAAGATGACTTTGTTTGTTCGTCATTGCTGCAAGCACGCTTCGGTTCAGCAAAACATGTCCTGTTCTCGGCAGGGTGAATTGGCTTGAAGGTCCCACACATCCAGCAAGGCCAGCCCCTTCTTGATGCTTCGCATGGTTCAGACCGTATGGAGATTGTGCGCCGACAGAAATCTGCATGTTTGATCAACTCATACATCCCATGAAGGAGAGGCAGAATGGGCAAGGATTTCGTCATTCTTCGGATTGTTTGCCTTCGTTAACGAAGTCAGAATCGGGTTTGACTGAGAAGAACCGCTCCAACCATTTTGGTGACCACCAGTTCCATTTGCCCATAAGTCGCATTGTGGAGGGAACGATGAGCGCACGAACAAGTGTAGCATCAATGAATATCGCCAATGCGAGACCTAAACCGATCTGTTTGAGGATGACGACTGAGGAGAGGCCAAAAGCGCTGAAAACGACAACCATGATGGCAGCTGCACCGGTGATAAGACCGCCCGTTTTCTGTAGACCATTGGCGACTGCAAGCGTATTGTCCCCCGTTCGCTCCCATTCTTCATGGATTCGTGACAACATCAAAACTTCGTAATCCATTGACAGCCCAAACACGATACAGAACATGATGACTGGATTACCGGAATCGATGGGTTGTGCGGTAAAGTTCAGCAGCGATTCACCGTAACCCCACTGGAACACCCAAACGAGCATACCGAACGAAGCAGAAATGGACAAGATGTTCATGGCAATAGCCTTGACAGGGATTATTACAGATCTTACTTGAAGGAAAATCAGGAACATTGTAGCGATTAAAATGAAAGCCAAAGCCCGAGGCAGGTTATCAGCGATTGCTTGTAAATTATCTGCATTATATGCAGCAAAGCCGGCAACCATCAGTCGGTCTCCCTCTCCTCCAAAATCTTCGAGGAAATCATCTCTGTCTTCTCGAATAGATTCAACCATCTCTCGTGAGTCTACACTGGTTTGTGCGCCGACAAGTTGCAAAGAGATGAGCGTAGCACTTTCACCTACAAACGCAGCACGCAAACTCTCACGTAACATGTTGTCTTCAGGTGAAAGAAATTCTGCAGGTGCCGACCAGTAATCGACAACATCTTGCGCACTCATCGATGGATCCGGCAGCCCAACACCGATACCTCCAGAAACTCGGTCATCCTTCAAAAGGTCGGAAATGTAAGCGTGCATGGAACGTAGATTTTCCTCTGCAAGTGGGTCTTGTCCCGAAGTGTCGATTACAATAGCAATTGAATTGGCTGCTTGGTCAGGCCATTTCTCGTCGATTAATTCCATGCCCTGACGAGATTCGTCATCTGGCGGTAGAGCCTGCCATGAGGATAAGGAAAATTCAGCATACATGAAAGGAGCTCCAGCGCCGAGCAACAAAATCAAGACCGGGATTAAAACAGTCCACGGACGGTCCATGACTCTCTTCGCGATGCGAGCCCAAACGCCATCATCTCTTGCCGACATGTCAAGGGCGAACGGAACTTTCCACTTGTTTACCCGAGGGCCAAGCATCGCCATCACAGCAGGTAGGCAAATGGTCGAATACACCATGGCGATAAAGACTGCAATCGTCCCTCCGATACCAAGCGAGGGTAGACTTGTATTGGTGAAGAACAGCATCCCCATGAGTCCTATAGCAACGGTAATACCGGAATAGAAAACCGCTTTTCCCGCAGTTGCACTGCTCATTGCAGTTGCAGTACGAACGTCATGTCCCCGGGCCAGTTCCTCTCGGAATCGATTCACTAAGAAGAGGGAATAGTCGATTGAAACTCCTATTCCGATAAGCGAGATGATATTTGTAGAGTAAACGGTGACGTCAGTGACATTGGAAAGCCAGATGGTCATACCGATAGCAGCCGCGACCGTACCAATTCCGACACCAACTGGAAGTAATGCTGCGACAATGGAGCCGAACACGATTCCGAGAATCAAAATTGAAAGCGGACCTGAAACCAATTCAGCCTTGATCAGGTCTTTCTTTATTCGATCATCAAATGTCCAATCAATAGCAATGCCATCGGTCATTAACGCCTCAAATGGCTCGTCAATTGACACCGTGTCGTGGAGTTCGGTCATGATGCTTTTTGCTTCTTTGCGATTGGTATCAAATCGAACGGTATTGATGGCATAATTTCCGTCGTCATCAGACGCAAATACGTCCTTACGGTCGACCTGTTCGACCTCCCAAGAATATTCAATTGTGATGTCCTCGTGATTCTCAAAATCCGACAACGCTTCTATCACGGCGTTGCGCCATTCATCGCTTGAATCGTTGAGCGTTGAATGATGAACCACATATCGGAAAAATTGGCCCGAATCCTGTCCATCGTTGCTAAAACGCTCCGAAATGAGGTTGCCGGCATTTACCGACTCGACATCATCTTCACCAAATCCTTCAGCCCAGTCCGCACCCAAGGCGGTCAGACTGGTCATAAAGATACACGAGATCAAGCCAAAAGCAAACATTGTCTTTCGCCAGTCGTGAATAAATAAACCGAGTTTGTAGAAAGCGCGATGTTCAAGCTGTTTGGGGTCAGTCGCGCCCTCCATAAGCGCCGGGGGTGACCATTGCTTTATGAAAGAATGTTTATTTTTGTCTCGTTGTTATCAGTTAATTTATCTATACGAGGATTCAAATCATCCACCTCAAACCCAAACACATGGAACGAGCATTACTCGGAGGTGGCTGCTTTTGGTGCACAGAAGGCGCCTTCAAAGGATTGTATGGTGTTGAATCAGCATTACCTGCCTACGCAGGGGGACATGACCCGAACCCACGCTATGAACCAGTTTGTTCGGGAACCACTGGTCATGCTGAGATTGTCGAAGTTGTTTTCGATCCCGACCTCATTCCCTTTGAGACCATTTTGGAAGTCTTTTTTACGGTCCATGACCCAACTCAACTCAACCGTCAGGGCAATGATGTCGGTACGCAATATCGCAGTTGTATCATGCCAACAACTGAACAACAGAGACTGGTTGCTCAAATTACCATTGAGAAGATGCAAGCCTACTATGACCGTCCAATTGTCACCACCATTGAAGAAGCGAAGCACTTCACATTGGCTGAAGAATACCATCACGATTACTACGCTCGTAACCCAGGACAAGGCTACTGTATGGCAGTTGTCGGGCCAAAATTAAGTAAGGTTCGTGCGAAACACGCTCATCTCTACGTAGCGTGATGTTGAAGTGGCGGGTGCGATAGCATCGTCGCATGGTGAACAATGTTCCTCGACCACCGACCCCGATTAACGAACCCGTGCTTGGCTATCTACCCGGCAGCCCTGAACGCGCTGCGCTCAAAGCAGAAATCGCTCGACAAGAAAGTGAAATTCTTGAAATCCCCTGTATCATCAACGGAAAAGAAGTGTTCACAGGTGATGTTGTTGAACAAGTCATGCCACACGACCACAGCCACGTTTTAGCTCGAGTTCACATGGCAACCAAAGCCAACGTTGAGGAGGCTATTCAAGCATCTCTGGATGCACATGAAATGTGGTCAACCATGCCTTGGGAAGCACGATGTGCTATCTTCCTGAAAGCAAGTGAATTATTGCGGGGAGAATACCGCGCACAAATCAACGCCAGCACCATGCTCAACCAATCAAAAACATGTCATCAAGCCGAAATTGATTCTGCCTGTGAACTGATTGACTTTTGGCGATTCAATGCTGATTATGCTCGTGATATCTACGAAGACATGCAACCGCCAGTCTCTCCTTCAAGCATGTGGAACTCAAGTGAGGTCAGACCGCTCGAAGGATTTGTCTTTTCCGTCACACCATTTAATTTCTCCAGTATCGCTGCAAATCTTCCTTCAAGTATGGCCATCATGGGCAACACTGGCGTTTGGAAACCGAGTCGAAACTCGTATGTATCTAACTACTTACTTATGCGACTGATGATGGATGCCGGCCTTCCAGCTGGTGTCATCAACTTCATCCCTGGCAAAGCAAGTATGGTTGGAGATACCGTTCTTTCTCATCCAATGCTCGCTGGCATCCACTTTACAGGCTCGACCAATGTTTTCAGAAACATGTGGCGAGATGTAGCCAACAATCTCGAGACATATCGGTCTTACCCACGCGTTGTTGGAGAAACCGGAGGAAAGGACTTCATTGTCGCTCACCCGGATTGTGATGAGGCAGCATTGATTGTCGCACTGTTGCGTGGTTCTTTCGAGTTCCAAGGGCAAAAGTGTAGTGCTGCAAGCCGTGCATACATTCCTCAAAGTGTTTGGGACCGCATCAAAGACGAATATTGCGCTGAAGTTGGAAAAATCACCGTTGGAGATCCTCGTGACTTTAGCAATTTCATGTCAGCGGTTATCGATAAGAAATCCTTTGACAACATTGCAGGATATATCGACCGAGCCAAGGCGGATGCGGGATGTGAAATCGTAACCGGTGGTGGCTATGATGATACGACTGGTTATTTCATCGAGCCGACAACAATTGTTTGTTCAGACCCGCATTACGAGTCGATGGCTGAGGAGATATTTGGCCCTGTTCTCTCCATTCATATCTATCCTGACGAAGGATACGATGCGGTGCTCAAAACATGTGATGAGACATCAGAATACGCTTTGACAGGTTCAATATTTGCAACCAAGCGAGAAGATATTCTCACTGCAATGAAGGCGCTCCGCTACTCATCAGGAAACTTCTACATCAATGACAAGCCAACAGGTGCTGTCGTCGGTCAGCAACCGTTTGGTGGTGCTCGAGGCAGTGGAACCAACGACAAGGCTGGTTCGCCACTCAACTTGTTGCGTTGGGTATCTCCTCGTTCAATTAAGGAAACATTTGCTCCGCCACATTCGTGGGGCTATGGCTTCCTTGAAGACAAGTGAATAGATTGTTTTTTAGAACGGTCGATTCGGTGAAGTGAATCGACGAGAACACGTGTTTCTGTTTTTTGACTCACAAGCGAGATGAGCCACCAGCCAATGGTGAGTAAGGGCGTTGAAATAAAGAACACCAAGCCGAGCCACAGCGTGAAACTACCGTCCGTTCTCGGCCATGACCATAGGCCAACAACCAGCAGGAGCAACAGAAAATACAAGCGAGCAGCCTCGCTTGGCGTAGACCATCCACGATGATCTTTCCGAGGAGCAAAGAGATATTCTCTTAATCCCATGATTTAAATTCTGAACGATGAGGTTATCAAGGCGTGTTTTTCTTTCAATGTCTCCGGTGCATTCATGTGTGAGGGTGATGAGGCCCAATCCCGCAATGATGAGTGCTTGAGCCGACTGCTGTTTATCTCAGTGACGAGTGATGGGCGAACTGAGCGGGACCTCTTGGTAAATGTGATAGGGAACTCCCTTGCTGTTCACATCATGCAGGGACTTCCAACAACGCCGTTGACCCCTGCTCCTCCTGGCCTGGTATTGGCACATCCATCTTCGCCGTGGAAAGTAGTGCGCTCAATGCTCGGCTTTGTTTTCCTTGTTCTGATTACCGTTCAGGTATCTTCAGTTCCGATTTTTGCAGGAATTCTTGACAGTGATTTGGATGGAGATATTGGACCTTCCAATCCGTTGTTAACCATTTTTGGTTCAGCATGCTTGATTCCGTGCGTTGCCGGATTCGCATTTCTTCGACGGCCTAAACTCACACACATTATTCGAGGCAGAGAGTCACCTTTTGGACTCACCTTCAATATGATTGCACCTCGAACTGCGATTCAAACTCCAGTTCCTATCGTGATTGAACACCACCTTGTGAGAGATTCAGCTCCATTAGAAATGCCTCCCGGAAAACATCTGTGGATGTTATTCTTCGGTGGGGTATTCATCAGTACATTGTTTATGTTGCCTCTTATGTATGGCCTGAACGTCTACACAGCCATGCTTTTTGCCTTCATCGCTATACCAGCATTTGTGATCGGATTCTCGACCCCAGTTTTTGCATGGTGGTCGACATTGAATGCCTACTTTGGTTTACCAACAACTCGTCGATTGGCCGAATGGATGTTAATTGCTGGCATGGTTTCAACACTCCCCGCCATTTTGATTAACTCATTTTTCTCTCCAATACTACTCAACGCTATTGGCTTTGAAACCACTGACCCAATGAGTCTCGGTTATGGAATGATTCTGTTTCTCTCAGCACCCATTGGCGAAGAAATATGTAAGGCCGTAGCCGTATTCGTATTGGCACGATTTATCGACAGTCCTCGACGGGGTTTCCAAATTGGATTCACCGTCGGACTGGGTTTTGCACTCCTTGAAAATTCAATGTATGTATTGACGGCTTTCTTTGCTGGAGAAGCGGCAGCGTTTTCATTTGCATTCACCAGTATCTTGCGAGGAATAGGTTCGATTCCAGCTCATGGACTTTGGACGGGGATTTCAGGCTACGCCATTGGGCACTACCTCTGCAACAGAGCGGTTCAGGTTCAACAACCGGGTTACGTGGTTGGACAAGAAAGCAGCATCTCAGAAACCGAACAGGCATGGATGCTTATGGACTCGTCAGGTCGAATTATCAAACAGTCCTCAACAGAATATGCCCCCGACATACGCATTCCGAAGTGGTTATGCTCCTCAAAAGAAGAATCGTTACCGCTTCCGAAAAACCCGTTTTATGCAGTTGGTTTGGCGATATTTTTTCACTCCTTTTGGAACGGTTCTTCATGGCTTTTAGGTCTTTTAACCGATGACGTCTTTTGGGGCATTCAATTACTTGCGGTGTTTGTGTGGGTGACTTTCTTAATTATCGCACTTTGGCAGATAACCCGAAAAATCCTTCCTACGGCTCTCTCATGAACATTCATGAGAAACGACATATAGCGGATTTCTTATGCAAAGCACCTTTGAATGAGAAGAAACCCGCTTAAGTTGGAGGAATATCGATGGATGTGCTTTCTGGTGGTCTCAATCAAGGCAACTTGATCGTGACTACTGCACTTCTCATAGGCCTTGTCATCACTTCAAGTAAAGCAAAAATGCTTGACAACTCTGGCGTTCTTGCTGCAACTGCGCTTGGTTTTGTCGTCGGAGGAATGGGGCATTGGACATGGCTTTTGATTCTACTCGGATTCCTTTTAGCATCCCACAAGGCAACTAAATGGAGATTCGAAGAAAAGAAGGCGAGAGGAATGTCTGAATCAGATGACGGACATCGGAGTTACGGCAATGTCATCGCCAACGGTGGCCTTCCAGGATTAGTAGCGATATTCGCATTCGTTACCGAAGACTGGTACAATGGAATATGGATGTTTGGCGCTGCAGTCGCAGTTGCCTCCTCAGACACATTTGCCAGTGAAATTGGCTGTTTGGATGACAATGTACGAATGATCACAACCATGAAGCCTTGTGAACCGGGTGTCAATGGTGGATTCTCACCCTCTGGACAAAAAGCGGCTCTTCTTGGTTCATGCATGATAGCAATACTCACGTTAGGTGCGTGGTTTGTAACAAATACCGACGGAGACAGTGTGATGATTGGTCTCCAAAAAACGGCAATTGTTGCCTTACTGGGATGGCTTGGCTGTCAAGTCGACAGCCTCTTAGGCGCTGTATTTGAAAATCGAGGATATCTTACAAAAGGTGGAGTGAACGGTATTTCAATTACCTTTGGAATGCTCGCAATGTGGCTTCTCTTATCTTCAAACCTCTTTGTTTGACTTTCTACCATCATTCTCAATGGGCCACTGCCTTCATGAACCAAAACCATGTGGTGATGACAATGCGCCAGCGTAGCCTCGCCTTTGCCATCCTTGCTCTACTCATCGGAGTCATAGCAACTGGGGCGGTTGAGGCAATCGAAGATGAGACCTATGAGCCTGGTTTTGTCGAATGGGACATCAACCCAATGGAACGCTTATTTGTTGAAGGACTGAACGTAGAGGAGGCAGTCCTGCAGCGTGGACGAACCGACAATGCTGTTGGAAACCATCCGGTCAACTATGGCGCAGGTGTTGTTCAAGTGTTTACAATTAGCAGCGAACCGTTACAAAATCCAATCAATGCAACCGTGAACATGACGGTATTCATGTCCGCATATATCGACGGCGTAGGTGGACCTCAATTCTGCGAACGCCAATGGGGTGTTGACAAGAGTTTCACCATGATTTATTCAGTAGACGCAGGCGGTGTTCCGGTCTATGATTCAGTTGTAACGCAAGTCGTCAACACTGCAACATCGAATTCTGCCATGAATTTTTCAGGCCAGCGTATCGAAACTTTCCTTTCCATGGATGTTGGTGATGTGTTCACACTCTCAGTTTCTGCTGAAAATAATTGCGCTGGAAGCTCTATACAGGTACAGTGGGGCGCCTTTGAACAAAACAGCGGCGGCATCATCATGGAAGGTCAAGTCTATGAGCCAAAAGCCAGCGTTTTTGTCGATTCAGAACGTCGTGCACACATTGAATTTGAACCACTCTTCCCTTGGGGAGTCGACGATGTTAAAACTGCAAAGTGGGAACTTTGGGGCCCGCTGGAATTTGATGAAAAGTTTGTCAAAGACGAAGACTCAATCATGGAAACCTCAACGGGGAGATTGAAGATTGACCGTTCAGTAGAAGGAAATAAAACGGTTTGGGCGTGGTCCGGTATTGTAGCATTAACACCCGGTGATGCGAATCTTGAAATCTGTATTCAAACGACATCAGGTGATTTGAACAGCGATTGCCATGCTTTTGGGATTGTTCGATTTGAAGTTGAAAAAACCGACAAAGGTTTAGCCAGTTCAACCATATTTTTGTCGTTGACGACCATTCTCTCACTTATTGGATTCATGGTTGTCCAAGAAAGAAGTGGAGAATTACCTCCACTGCCGATACTCATCGCTCTCGTATTGATGACGTTGCTGTTCATTCCTACCGCAATCAGTCAACCAAATTTAGCCTCAAATGAATTGATAGACGACCATGCTCGAATGTTTGATACACAAGTCTATGATGAAAATATGCAATCAATGACGGTTTCTGATTTGTTTGAAGATAAGGGTGCCTTGATAGTGGCCATAGCTTTACCTGGAACGCAAAACGTCGCTGAACAAGCCGTTGAGTTAAACAAAACCATCGATCTTATTGGAGAAGACATTAACGTCATTCACATCCTTGCAGGAATGGATGCATCTTCTACAGATGTCTCTGCGATGAAGACAAATTATAACCTAACATGGACGACATATGTTGACATTGATGAATCATTCACTCAAAGTTCGCCCAATGGAACTGCGGATTCAATCATTGTTCTCGATAAGACCCTGCGCGTGGTATATTCGAACGCACCTACTGCTTCATCTGAAGAATTAATCAGTGCAGTTGAAAGCATCAATACCGGTGGAAGCACGAGTTCTTGGTCATATTTCTCACTCTTTTTCGGCCCGGGATTGATTTTGCTTTTCCTCGCCCTCCCTCGTGAGGAATACGAGGTATTGGATGAGCCATTGCCATTTGGAATGCATATGGGAGCGGTGATCGCCGCTGGAGGAGCAGGAATAGTTCTCGTGAATCTCCCAATCTTGATTACTACACTCGCTCCCCTTCCATCAAATACCCTGTTCTGGGTTGATTTGACGATGATTGTTTGGATGGTTGAAATGAGTATTGTTACAGCTCGTAGAGGTACACCCTATGAGGCTGATTTCCTTGGTGCTATGTTGCACAAGTTCTTCCCCGAAGTCTTCCGTGATTGGCGTGGAGTTGAAGATATGCAACGCGATACAATGATTGGCATTTGGCTTGGCTGGTTTGGATGGTTGTCCTTCCCTTCACTGTTCCCTCAAGGAGTTGGGGCGACAATGCTGAGCGGTATTTTTGGTATATTCTTTGGTATCTTCGGCCTCCTACTGATTATCCTACTTGGAGGCGCTGTGGTACTTTTGCTAAGGTTCATCACCTCATTAGGAGGGAATTTATCGCTCATGTTTGGTGATTTGGGAGAAGATTTCTTTGCACGCTACTCTGGCTGGTGTATTGCCCCTGTTGCTCTTTGGTCCTTCGGAAACAGCCTAATTTCTTTAATGAATCTCGGTATCATTTAACCGATTCTTTGACAAGGCTTGAAGGTCATCTTCGCCGTATGCAAACAAAAATTGGTTGGAGTAGAACACGAAGAGATTTATTCTTAAAATGTCCACGCGCATGGTTCCTACGTTATGGTCACCAATCAAAAGCAAATTCTTCAAAGCCTGCGTTTAGCAAGAGAAGACCTTGGGATTTGATGCTACGCGCAACGAAAGAAATTCTGATAGAACGATTAGAAGAACTTCGTGAAGGAAAACAATGGTCGAACCTCTTAGTCGAACACCAACTCAAACATTGCCTGCAAGAGCATCTTCACAAATCGAATTGCAATGTGGAGAGCAGATACTTTACAGCATTATTGCGTTACTCAAGCCATCGAATGAATCTGTTGTGGCGCTGTAGAATTATCCAGCAGCTCGTCAGTAAGCAACATGCTTGCTGGTATGTCCTGGACCGCACAGATTCGGTCACACACAAGAATCGACAGTTCTACTCATCCCCTGACGTGGCGATTTTAATTCAAAAGAAGTGGCATCTTGTACGGTTTGATATGCAAAGTGCTGCAAAAAATCTCATCGATGAATTGGAAGCAAATGCAATGGTCTTGTGGGCAAAACAAAAGCATGGTTTTCCGCAACGAGTGTTGTCTTATCGCCTCCATACGATTGGATGGAGAAGAGGATTTTGGATGACTGAAACATATCAACCTACGCTCCAAACTGTCAAGGATTCTAAACGGCTACTTGAGAGCGATTGCCGAGCAATGGAGACCATGTTTGAATACGGACAGTTCAATCTCGGCTTCTTACCATTAGCAACATCACGGAAAACATGCCATTCGTGTTCCTATCGAACACACTGCCCAGCTTCAAAGGGACTCGCTCGTGCTCGACAAGAGCAAAAACTTCTCGAACTTGCTCACAGTTCTCAGTCAAGCAAGACTTGAAGTTAAATCAGCGAGAACTGATTCAACGTCACTTGCTTTTGTAACGCCACTGGCGAGCAGAACGCCTTCTGCACCGAGTTCGACCGCTTTGGCAACATCAGCACCGTTTTTCACACCAGCACCACACAGAACACGAACATTCGGATTCACCTCTTTGACAACAGCAACTGTATTACTTACAATGGCTGGATCCGCTGTTGTTACCGAAATATCTCCTCCAATCAATTCGGGAGGTTCGACTGCAATGAAGGTTGGACCAATCTCGGCGAGATGTTTTGCTTCATCAACATCAGCCGCACAGCCACACATTGGGAAGTCATCAGGTAATTGTTGCATCAACTCAGCAACATGGTCCATGGAAACCTTGTGCTCAGCGTGATTGATGATCGTACCTTGAGCACCGCGATGAAGCGCAGTGTTTGGTTCTAACCAACCGGTGAAGCCGCCTTGACCGACGGGGTCAAGATGTTGCGTCCACACCTCTAAGGAGGGCGCTACACGTCGAACTGCTTCCAAATCAAAAGCTGAAACAACCGCCACCATTCGAGCAGGACCATTACAATGAGCTTCCATTGCAAGGGCGAGGCGCTCAGCAGTTTCTCCACTTGCTGAAGCATAGGTTTTGAAATTGACAACAACTAACGGTTTGTTCATGAACGAAGGCAGAGGTTTGGTGCATTTGAGGTCTTCGCAGATTCGTTAGAATTTCAATCCATTCGAGGCCATTGGCCGCCAACCAGATGCGTATCTTGAGGAATAATGCTGCCATGGTCAACGACGACATTCTCAAGATGAGAGCCCTCTCCAATCTTTACTTGAGACCCAATCAGGCATTCTCTTAGAACGGAATGGAGCCCAACCGATGTACCTTTGAGAAGCGTAGAGCGATGGATTGTACTGTTGGTGAACTCAACTCCCGTCTCAATCATAGATTCAGTGATGTGTTCAGAAGTTTCGCTCTCGATTGAACCATACCATGAATTTCCGTAGACTTTCCCACGTTTGAAGCGTTGTTCGCTGATACAGCGATGAACTGCATCAGACCATGCAGAAGGCGTTCCAGCGTCAATAAAATACCCTTCAAATTGTTGACCATTTAATTGTTTATCTTCTGCAAGTCGGGGAAATACATCTCTTTCTATAGAATGTTTTCCTTCAGGCATGTATTCAAATATATCGTCTTCAAAAATATATGAGCCAGCATTGATTAAATTGGAAAAGACTTCATCTGGCTTTGGTTTTTCTTTGAATTGAGTGATACGAGAGTCCTCATCCAATCCGACAATTCCGAAACGTGTCGGGTCTTCAACTTCCCAAAGTGCGAGAGTACCGACTCCACCGTTGCGCTGGTGTAAATCCAGGAGAGGTTCAACTTGAAGTGAAGATACAATGTCTCCATTGAAACATGCAAATCTTCCACTTACAACATCTTTGCAGTTCCCTAATGCACCGCCAGTTCCCAGAGGTTGCGTTTCATTGACAATTCGAACATCGAAATCAACCTCAGCTTGTGCGAAATAGTCCTGAATCATTTCAACTTTGTATCCACCCGCAACAACCACTTCATCAATCAAATGATTTGGAACGCCTTCGACGACTCTCTCAAGTAACGACATATCAAGCATAGGCAGCAGTGGTTTTGGCATTGTATTCGTCCATGGGCGAAGCCGTGAACCAACTCCTCCAGCCAAAACAACCACTTGCATGAACAGGGCCTTTCATCAATTACCTATCAAAACACCTCCACATCATGCACCAATACTCGATGTTGGAATCAATTACGCCAAATGCCGCGTCAAAGTATTCAAAGACGGTCTTTCTTTGGAAGACACTGGAGAGCATTATGAACATCCACGAATACCAAGGAAAATCCCTTCTTCGGGAAAATAATGTCGCCGTCCTTGATGGCGTACATTGTACGAGTGTAGAACAAGCCCTATCCGCCTATGATTCACTGGGAAGCAAAGTTGTGGCTGTCAAATCACAAATACATGCAGGCGGACGAGGCAAAGGAACTCTCTACCACCCCGATAGCCGTGAACACGTTATGGATGGCGGTGTGAAAATTGCTTTCTCAAGAGATGAGGTCGAATCGTATGCCAACAATATCTTGGGCAACATATTGGTGACAATTCAAACTGGAGAAGAAGGAAAACTCGTAAACAATCTCTATGTTGAAGCAGGCTGCGATATTGCCCATGAATACTATCTTGCGCTGCTGGTCGATCGAGATAATAAATCCGTTCTCATCATGGCATCGACAGAAGGAGGGATGGATATTGAAGACGTCGCTCACAACACTCCTGAACTCATTCACAAAGTCGTTGTTGATTCGAATGCTGGACTTCTCGGTTTCCAAAAGAGAGACCTTGGAATGGCTCTTGGGCTTCAAGGAGCAGCATTGAAATCCTTTGGAAAGATGTTGTCAAACATGTATTCCATGTTCATTAAGGAAGATTGCGCTATGGTTGAGATCAACCCACTTGTACGAACCGGTAGCGATGAAATCGTTGCTCTTGACTCAAAAATCTCGTTTGATGAAAACGCTGAATTCAGACATAAAAACTGGGATGATTTGCGTGACCTTTCTGAAGAAGAAGACGTCGAAATACGGGCAAAGGAGACCGGATTATCTTATGTCAAACTCGATGGAAACATCGGCTGTTTAGTCAACGGAGCCGGACTTGCAATGGCAACCATGGACGTCATCAAACTGTATGGAGGTGAGCCAGCCAATTTCTTAGATGTTGGAGGTGGAGCGGATGAGGAGCAAGTCAAAACTGCATTCTCAATCATTCTCGAAGACCCAAATGTCAAGGGAATATTGGTGAACATCTTCGGTGGAATCATGCGTTGTGACATTATTGCACGAGGAGTCATTGCTGCTACTGAAGCACTTTCACTTGAAGTTCCTCTCGTCGTTCGTCTTGCCGGAACCAATGTTGATGAGGGCAAGAAAATATTGGCTGCCTCGACTTTAAACATTCACGCTGCTGATGATTTGGCCGAAGGCGCCCAAAAGATTGTCGCTCTCATTGGAGGTGACGAATAATGGCAATTTGGATTGAAGAAGATGCAAAAGTTTTGGTTCAAGGAATCACAGGAAAGCAAGGAATGTTCCATGCGGACAAGATGGTCGAATATGGAACGAAAATTGTTGGTGGTTGCACACCGGGTAAGGGAGGTCAAACTGTCGAACTGCAAGGGAAATCCTTCCCTGTTTGGCATGGAATGACTGAAGCTATTGAAGCAACAGATGCAGATGCTACCGTCATCTATGTCCCACCACCATTTGCTGCAGAAGCAATCATGGAGGCTGCCGATGCTTTTGATTCGGTCAAAGGTGAAGGCGTCATTGTTTGCATAACAGAAGGAATCCCAACCCTTGACATGGTTAAGGCAGTTGCCTATGTAGAAAACCGACCAGGTGTCCGACTTATCGGTCCCAATTGCCCCGGCATCATTACTCCTGGCGAAACAGGTGGAGCAAAAATTGGAATCATGCCTGGACATATTCACGCAAAAGGCCGAATTGGTATCGTCAGTAAATCTGGAACGTTGACATATGAAGCAGTCGCACAAACCATGAGTATCGATGAAGGCCAATCAACCTGTATCGGTATTGGCGGAGATCCGGTGAACGGAACTGGATTCATCGACTGTTTGGCGGCTTTCCAAGCCGACCCACAAACAGAAGCCATCATCATGATCGGAGAAATTGGTGGAAATGCTGAACAAGAGGCTGCTGCTTGGGCAGCAGAAAATGTTACCAAACCAATTGTCGGATTTGTTGCCGGTGCAACCGCTCCTCCAGGTAAAAGAATGGGCCATGCTGGAGCAATCATCTCTGGTGGTAAGGGAACTGCGGAAGAAAAATTCGAAGCATTCAGAGCCGCAGGAATTGCATGTGCCATGGACCCTTCAGAACTTGGAAAAGTTCTGCTCGAATCTTTGAAAGCAGTCGGCTTACGGTGAAGCCCATTAACCGAAATCATCTCTGCGAGAGCATGGCAGAAGAGTTGGAGTTTGACCCTGCTGTCATGGAGGGATATTATTCAAACGATTTTGAAATTGATTTCTCTTGGATGAAAAAGCCGACTCAGCACCAATTTCGCTGGAGAACTATCGAAAACCGCTGGTACTCATCTACCCGAAGAATTCGTGATGGAAACACACTGAGTAAAGCCTTAGGAAAATCGACGCCAACCGATGTCTATGTCTCGACTTCGTCATGGCTCAATCCAGTTGAATTGCCCCGTCTTCATGACACAGATGCACCCTATCCAATACTTCTCGACCACTTGGTTGTCTTTGACATCGATGTTCCACCATTTTCTCAAAAGAATATGGAAGTGGCGCGAAAATACGCAGTGAAAATGTTGGATTGGATGAAGGAAAAAACAGATTATGCCTTTTCGCATGTGACCTTTTCAGGCAGTAAAGGATTCCATCTTTTTTATCACGACCTTCAAAGAGAAAAGTTCCAAATCCCAGATCCACGACAACGAGAAGAGACAGTCCGAGAGTCGAGAAAAGAACTGCTTGAACAGGCAGTGACAGACGGCCATCACATCGATACCAGGATTACCGCAGATACACGGCGCATCATACGACTTCCAGGAACGGTTCATGGGAAGACTGGATGGATATGCTCCATCATATCTCTTGAACAACTGCATCAGCCTTTCAGCAAGTGGAAGGATACGTTGCTGCGTCACCCCCAATCTCGAGATATGCCGAAAAAAGCCTCGGCAAAAAAATCACTTTTTTCACGTAAAAAGAAACCGGTGGAAGTGAAATCTGAGCAATTAACAAGCATCGAGGTAAGCACCCATGTTCCAGGCACAAAGAATCGATCGGCATTGCTTGAATGGCTACCTCGAAACTGGGGGGAGCCACAAAACGCAGTCGACAAAGCGCTCCAACTTTGCCAAAAATATCATCTTGGCTCGACTGCCTTTTGGACAGATGGTGAACGAACCCTGATGCTTGTACCTCGAGCAATTCCGCGAGAAAGTCTTTCAAAAATAGCGAAGAAAAATGGATTCACTAATTTGGCCCATGAACTCAAGCAAAGAGACCATGCTTGGATTCGAATTACTGCTCAACTCGCCGAAAGCAGCGGATGGGATAGCGATTTAATTCCTATCAATGTACTTGCCCACGATACGAACAATGCCTGTAAATGGCCTTGGTCCTTGGCACACATAGAACTCTCCTCAAGAATGGGCTTAGAAATCAAAAAAGATGAAAAGGACGGTTCCGGGACTGAAGAGCCCTCCATGAGAATTGTTCGTCGAGAGTGACATTCATTGAAGAATGATTATATGTCGTCTTGACGAGTTTATTTTGTTCCCACCGGAGCTTCGGCAATGACGGCAGCACACGTGCGTATGAAACCACTCGCTGTTGGCGCATGGGAACAGCGCCAACAGCAAACCAAAGCGGTGTAAAAATGAATAAATTTGGCATCGTCATTTTTATCGCTTCAACCCTCATCGCAGGAATATTTGTTTTTGCTGCTACAGGTGCGGAAGTTGAAGACTGGTATTCTACAAATGCAGAAATTAGTGAAGAAACAACATATACTGAAGGTTATACCTATGATAACTACTTCTCCTGTATTGCGAATATTCACTTCACGTACAATGCGACTGAAGACGGATCTGTGGAAAGATTATACTCCGGAACGACAACTGCTTCAATGGAGAGCAGCGAATCGTGTATTGATGAAATTGAGGCGGCTTTCCCCATTGGTTCCACTCTTACCATTTTCTATCTTAGCGATGACCCATCAAATTACGCCTTTGAAGAACAATATGGTGATGTACTTCTCTTCTACTGCTGTTCAGGTTTCTTTGCAATCTTGGCTACTCTCGGTTTAATCGTGGGTTTGTTGATGGGGCCTCAAGGCAGTTCGGGGACAACTGGTGGTCTTTCCGCACGGATGAATAATTTACGCTCCCAAATAACTGGGGAGGGGCGACAATCCGCATCGACTCAATCATCATACCAAACTTTGCCATCTCAGCAAAATGTTCCGGCATTTAATCAAGTAAAACCAACAAATAATCGACGTCGTAAGCGTTGGAAAGACGGTAATATGACGCAAAGTCGCATTCGAAATTACAACAACATCATCAGCCGAATGGGGTTGAATAATCGTGGTTTTAATGACATTCAAGAGGCTCAAGCGCACGCACTTTCATTTGGTATTATGTCGCGAAGAGAAACTGAAGAATTCTTTGCCAACGACCATGTTTTGAATACACTCGGCCTCTCGAAAGCAAATGCATTCAATTCAGCACCAGCGCAACCAACCCAATCAAGTGGAGGATTCTGGGGCAACCAAAATATTTCGACTTCGAAAGCGCAAACATCTGAAGAGGTATGTGGGTATCCAGGATGCTCGAATGCCGTCGACGCATTTGACTTCCGTTGCTTTGATTGCCGCAAGAGATTCTGTAATGCCCACAAAGGTAAGACGTTCCAGTGCGATTCTTGTGCGAATTGATCAGAGGTAGACGTTCTTTTGGTGAAGACCAAGTTGAGGACCGAGATTTTTCTCCAAGATGTCATTCATCAACTCTTTTCCTTCATCATTGCGCATATATGTGATGTGCCCAGGACTTACATGTCTAAACCAATGTTTCAGGAAAACTTCCGCACGTTCCTTGCTTGAAGCCAATTTTGAAGGTACTTTGTGATACATCTGAATAACACTCACTTCTTTTCGAAGATATTTTGCAATAACTTCTGGCATCAGTTTGGAAACCCACGTGTCTTGCATAAATTGAGAAGAACGAGTCACGACATAACGTGCTTTTTCAAGTGAACCGAGTACATCTTCCAGTGAGGAGCTGAACAACTCGGCTTCTTCTGGTGTTGCATGATGCAAATGGTATCGCAACCAACCTCCGCCTCGCTCACCGCCCTTTGGAGAGCAATGTTTTGTCATCTCACCCAACTCGTGAAATGCTCCTACAATTGCTTCTGCGATGGCAAGAGTAAGAGTGGAGTTGGTCCACATTTCTTTTTGAGTTCCAAATTGGAATCCAAGGGCAAAACCGGATGGTGCTTTCGCTTCAAGAGCGGGACGTGATTCAGCACCAAAAGGCTGACCAATACCCCAAAGTTCTCGCGTGTGTTCACGATTTCGAGCCCGGCGCAACATCTCTTCATTGAAAAGTGCCATCCCTTCACTGATTCCCTCAGGACGTACATCATTGAATGCGGCGTGAACATGCCCCACACCTTTTTCGATGGTTCCATCATCACATACTCCATACAATTGTTTGTGTTTTTCTTTGAAGCGTTCATAATCATCGAAACCCTTTGTGAACTCTTCTGCAATACAGATGACATCCCAATTATTTGCCACTTTTTCTGGCCATTGTTTGTCAATACGAATGGAACGGCCACGAAGTTGGTTAATACTTACACTGGTTGTAACTGAAGTCATATCCACAAGAACATTGATTCGAGAAGCATCCCATCCTTCACCGAGTAATCCACGAGTTCCGACCAAACATCGAGTAAAACCTTCTTGGAAAAATTCAGTGATCATTAACGAATAGTACCGAGGAATCCAATCCTTGCCTTTGCCATGGATTTCCATGAAACCTTGATGCGGACGTCCTTCAAGGCGTATCTCGAGTCGCCGTTCTGCAATCCAAAGTTCGGCTTTAGCAATGAAGGCTTCATACAGATCATCATCGACAAGGACTGTGCTACCCGTCATCAAAATTGGGTCTAAATAATCCCCTGCAGGATTGTGGACTAAAGAACGAAGAACAGCAATGGCCCCTCCTGCCTCTTCATCGAGAACGCCTTCAACCAGAGTCGTAGCAGACGTCTTTTCAAAGTCAGTTACAATGACTGCACGAATATCTTTGCCCAATGTTTGCATTTCTACAGAAATAATTTCATTCACAGCTTCGGTTTTAGCCGAAGCATATGCCATAACACGTCCGACCGGTGAAGCACATGCCCTTGAACCGGTTTCGGTAATCATAACTCCAAGCATTCGTAAACGGTCAACAACTGATTCTGCAAGTGCATGGTCTTCTTTTGATTTTGAACGACGTAAGCCGTGGCGAACATAGCGGGAGAGTACATTTCTGAGTACACTGATGCGGGTAAAGGACTCGTCCTTTTCCAGCATAATAATTTGAGGAACATCGTTAGGCAAGACCTTGTTATTCATCTTCAAAAATCGACGTGAATCCTCGGCAAAGGCAGGATAACGTTGCTCATATTTGCTCCAAGTTAGCGTGTCTCCACTCGGAGACTTTCTTTCCCTCAGTTGATTTTGCACCCACCGGTCAAGGTCTGGAACTCGATCTTCTTCAGCATCATATTTAGTTTCACGCAACTCGCTAAGGAGTGTTTCAAATTCTTGGTCAACGCCTGCAATATACTTCAATTCATGGCTAGCAGGTCGGACGAAATAGCACAAATCTTGGTAGGGTGAAAGATTCGAGTCACGTACTAAAGCAGGAACTGGGACACTGTAATCGACCGGTCCAAAGAAATCTTCATAGCGTTGTACATCGGCTTCTTTGAACCCATCTCCTGCTGGTGGAGTGGCGGTAAGACCCAGAACAACTGGATTGTCAAACATCTCTCGAACTTCGCTGAGAACTCGCCCCCAATGATGCATGAGATGATGACATTCATCCAAAATAATAAGTCCAATACCAATCTTTTGGAGTCGAAGGAGATTCGCTTTTGCGCTTTCGTGTAAAGTCCATAGAGCGTTTCCATGCTCTGCAAATTCATCTCTCACCTTTTTCCTGTATGTAGAGAGCCTTTTCGTGTAATATTCCTCATTCTTCTGTTGCAAATCTTCCACCCAAGCCATTGCTTCCTCATGGTTTGACGCTTCTTCCTCATCGATGAGCTTCTCTGCCCACAATTCAAGAGCAACATTATCCAAGTCTTCCCCTCCCTTACGGGGCATTGTTACCGACTGGTAAGTCAAAGATGTGAGCAATCCTGGATTTTGAGGGTCCGTGCTGATAAAATCGTCTTTCCCATCTAAATCAAAGAGTGAGGTCCGTGCTGCCCATTGTGCTTGAATTGCAGAATTTGGAGATAAAACAAGAGCTGGTTTACGAATCAAGTCAGACCAGACATAAAGGCCAAGAACTGTTTTTCCAGAACCCGGTGGTGCAACAATGTGTAAGCGACTCTTTCCAGAATCAAGTTGAGGGCGAATGATGGAGCTCGCTGCCTCTTGAGATGGACGGAGTTTTCCAGCAAAGCGAATGTTCCCAAAATCTGGCAATTCAGTCAAATCTTAGCCCCCAGCATCAACGTGGTGGACCTCTTTTTGGCCCTGACGGACCGCCCTTCGGAGGGCCACCCTTGGAAGGACCAGGCGGACCACTCTTCTTTGGTGGGCCGCCTTTTGAAGGACC
>CEQX01015843.1_pt1 | contig 37917 bp, 35 predicted proteins | sample 356261 | NCBI WGS metagenome assembly CEQX01 (sample SAMEA2621076, study PRJEB7988) | marine metagenome | isolation source: saline water (ENVO:00002010), including | reverse complement strand
GTTAATCAAGACAAAGGCGAGTTTCATGAACCACTTGTAGATGAAGAGCCGAAAGACAAACATGCCAGCCTTCTAACGCCAATCACTTTTGCCGCACGTTACGAGCGCTTAAATAAATACTACGAGCACAATTTTGCGCTTATTGATGCGCAAATTAATAAACGCCATGATGCAATTTTAGCGATGTTAAAAGGCGCAGGCTTAGAATCAGCCCTTGAACAACATTTAGCACTGGGCGCACAAACCAGTGCGCAAGGTGGCCCGTTAGATGTATTTGACGAAACTAAAATACCAGGGCAGTTTTTAGCCATTGTTGATAAGCTATTATTACTTAACAACCTTGAAAACTTTTTAACAGAGCTGCCTAACTCACTGCCCTTGCCTGCAGCTAAATACTATATTTCGAGCAACTTTGGGTTACGTAAAGATCCGATGAACAACCGCCGCGCTTTTCACAAAGGTGTTGATTTAGCCGGCTGGCATAAAACCGAAATTTTTGCCCCTGCTGATGCACGTGTATTGCGCGCTGGTAAAAATGGCGGCTATGGTAACTTTATCGAGCTAGAGCACAAAAATGGCTTGGTCACCCGTTTTGGCCACTTAAATAAAATTAAAGTGAAAAAAGGCCAAACAATTGCTAAAAATGAGGTAATTGGATTAATGGGCAGTACTGGCAGAAGTACCAGCACCCACTTACACTATGAAGTGTTACTCGATGGCAAACATGTCAATCCTCTAAAAATAACAAAGGCGCTTTCTCGTGTTCGGTAAAAAAAAGCAACCAAGTAATCAAACTACGTTAAAAAGAGTAAATCATACCCCTTCTATTATTTCTGAAGATGTGCGCTTAACTGGCACACTTACCAGCCAAGGCGAAGTTCAGCTAGATGGCCGAATTGATGGCGATATAAAGGCAGAGCACTTGGTAATTGGCTCTACCGGCATTGTTGAAGGTGTGGTTGAAGCTAAAAGTGTCATTGTAAAAGGCAAAATTATTGGCTCACTAAACGCAAGTGAAGTGAATATTCAAAGCAGCGCTCACGTACATGGCGATGTTTTTCACGATACACTAAGTATTGATGCTGGAGCCATTATTGAAGGCAGCTTGAAACAGCGCTTTGAAAAAGAAGAACCGGAACTTATTAGCGAAGATTTAAAGCCGGCCAAAGAAGTAAAAACTTTGCTTGATGATGCTGATAGCGACTTGTCGTTTGTTAATAAGCAAGCCGCTGATAAAGCCAAATCTAATTAAGCGCTCATTACTTTTTCTCGGTTATGTACATCGTAATATCTGCAGTGAACACCAGTTCATTGCGGGTATTGTAAAGCTTAACTGGCACCACTAAATCTTCTTTATCTACCCATTGGCGAGGCAAGTCGATTTCTGCAATAGCAGTTACATCGGTATCAACCTTTGCTAAATAGTGTACCGTCATTCCTTTTGGGATCCAGCGATGCGTTTTATAAGGCACGGTGGCATCTACCATTACACCAGCACACAGCTCAGCTAAGTTACATTGTGCAATAGCATGAATAGTCCCAATATGGTTATGCACACTACGGCGGTTTTTTACGACAGCGCTACAGTGCCCTTCTCTTAAATCGAGCACGTAAGGTTTCATTGAGCCAAAATACGGGGCTTTTATGCATACCGCTTTGCTAAACAACCAATTGCCAAAAGGTAAGCGTTTAAATTTAAGCCAGGTTTTTAAAAGGGCTGATTTATTACTCATTGTTATTTCCCATTTTGTGTTTATAAATTCAAATTAACACATCAGACCAGTTAAAAAAAGCGCAATTCACCGCGCTGTTAATCCTAATGTCATGAAATATTTATCACAATAAAGCGTGGCTCACTCATAAGCCCTTTCTTTTTTATAAGCGGGCACCTAAAATAGCCAGCAAAAGGAGACCTAATGCAAACACAGCCCGCTAAACCTAACTTAATTTTATTACTCATCTTAGCGTTACTCGTAATATTTTGCCCTATGGCAATTGATATTTATCTTCCCGCTTTTCCAACTATTGCCACGCAATTTAACGTAACCGAACAACAGGTTCAGCAAACAGTGGCTATTTTTATGCTTACTGTGGGTTTAGGGCAATTAATTGCAGGGCCGCTTGCTGATAAGTTTGGCCGAAAGCCGGTAGCGGTTGTAGGTGTTAGCTTGTATGCAGGCTCAGCCTTACTTGCCTACATGGCGCCCTCTTTTGCTGTATTAATGTTTGCACGCGCTCTGCAAGGGTTAGGCGCATGTGCTACGTTTGTTGTTGCTTTTGCTATTGTACGTGATAAATACGGCAGCGAACGCAGCGGGCAAATGATTACCTATTTAAATGGAATTGTGTGTTTTATTCCTGCGCTTGCGCCTATTTTAGGTGCTTGGCTTACCGTGCAATTTGGCTGGCGCATGAACTTTATGTTTTTAACCTTATTTGCGTTAGCGGGCCTAGTTATTACGCTCACCTTATTTAGAGAAACCCGCCCTGCTGATAGTCACTACCAAGGGCATATATTGGACTTACGCCGCTTTGTGCCAATATTAAAAACACCGATATTTTTATTTAATAGCTTACTGTGTATGGTCGCCATGTCGGCGATTCTTGTGTATGTCACCTTGGCACCTGGGTGGATAATTACGCACTTAGGGGGCACCGTTGCCGACTTTACTTTTTGGTTTACGCTCAATGCCGTATTAAGTATTGTAGCCAGCTTTATTACGCCCATTTATATTAAACGTAATAGCCAAAAAGCCCTGCGCGTTGGGGTTACAGTATTGGTGGCCTCTGGCATATTAATGATTGCACTTAGCCATATAGAATCGGCCATTGCGCTTATGCTACCTATTTTAATTGCAGCACTTGGTTTTGCCCTAAGCTTAGGCTCTGCGGCTGGTATGGCGTTATCGCGCTTTCCAAAACAAGCCGGTACAGCCTCTGCCTTAATTGGTGCTATGCAAATGAGTGGCGCTAGTGTGCTTGTGTTTTTAACGCAATATTTAGGCCTTAGCACACCTTGGCTAATTGCTTTTCATTTATTGTTACTGGCACCACTTTGGCTAATTTTAATGAGTAAAAAAGCCCATACATTGCACCCGGTTAATACATGATCAACCCTGATTTTTTAGCATCATTTTTACTGGCGAGCTTTTTAATGGCGGTGGCCCCTGGGCCATCAAACGCATTTTTAATGGCGCAAACATTTGCCAATGGCAGAGCGGCAGGTATGCAAAGCGCATTTGGCTTTGCTTTAGGTGGAGTAATACACACATTTTTTGCTGTTATTGGATTAAGCACGGTATTAAAAGCCTCGCCCACCGCTTATAGTTCAGTACAGTACTTAGGCGCGGCTTATTTGTGCTATTTAGGGTTTGTGATGATTAAAAGCACTTTTTCGCAGCCAAATACCGCCGATTGCGCTAGTGATGATAAGCCTCATGTAAGCACCAGTAAAAAGCCAAATGTCATGTTTCAAGCCATGATGACCGAGGTATTAAACCCTAAAGTCGCGTTATTTTTTATTGCTTTTATCCCTCAGTTTGTAGACCCAAGCTTATCATCGGCAACGTTTCAATTAGCTTTTTTTGGTCTGCTCTACCCTATTTTTGCTTTCCCAATTGACTGTACGTATATTTATTTTGGCGACAAAATAGCGCAATTTTTCAAAAAATACCCACATAGCCAACTTTGGATAGACCGAGTGACTGGCATGGTATTTATTGCACTGGCCATTAATTTATTATACTAATTACACTAAATTGGTATTACTTAACCAAAGCCTTGGTTACTCAACAAAATAAGATGCAGCATGGAACAAAAAAAACAATCGCTACCCGCTAATAAAAATATTGCCTTAGTTGCGCATGATGGTAAAAAAGCCGCGCTTAAATTATGGTGCGAAAAACACAAAGAAGCCTTAAGCAGACACACCTTATACGGTACTGGCACCACAGGCCATTTAATCGAAAAAACCACCGGACTAGAGGTTATTCAGCTATTAAGTGGTCCTATGGGGGGCGATCAACAGCTAGGTGCTAAAATTGCTGAGCACGAAATTCATGTATTGGTGTTTTTTTGGGATCCGTTGGCATCGCAACCACACGACCCTGATGTTAAAGCATTACTGCGTTTAGCTGCTGTTTGGAATATTCCTGTGGCCTGTAATGAAGTCAGCGCCGACATGTTATTAAGCTCGCCCTTAATGGACACTGAGCTTGAACGTACTTTGCCAGATTACGAAAAATACCTCGCAACCCGACAAATCAGTCTTTAAAGCCTTTTAAGCTACTTATAAAGCATGCTGGCCCACTTTGTTAGGCCAGCCGTTACACTACCAAAGTGATCGCCATTCAGCATTTTAATATCACCTAAATGCTCACTTAACGCGGCTTTAATAAGTGGTGACTGTGCACTCCCCCCTGTTAAATAAATAACGTCTGGGGTGGTTCCTGCATCGGTAATTGCTTGTTTTGCTAACGTTACTATTTGGCTAATACTACTTTCTACTGCAACCGCTAAATCGCTAACCGATAGGTTTTTACTAAGGGCATTATCTAAAAAGCGAAGATCGCAATCAAAAGCATCTGCCGATGAAAGCGCTATTTTAGCCGCCTCACCTTGCTGTACTAACTGATGGCCCTGTTTATTTTGCTGTAGATGAATTAAGCGTTTGAAAAGCGCAGGTGCACTTACATCGCGTAATTGGGCGGTGAGTTCTCGATAGTGGCTTTCACTATAAAACTGACTTTGTAAATTTACATCATTAATTTTACAGGCTTGCCAAAAAGGTTGGTTTGGTAAAGGTAGGCCCGATTTAAAGGTACTGCCTAAACCAAGCAATGGCATTAAACCATGAAAACTAAGCGCTATATCTAAGTCATTCCCGCCAACTCGCTTACCGCTGTGGGCTAAAAAGTCATTATCGCGCTCACTGTTACCTCTAAAACTTGGCCCCATTTGTACAAACGAGCAATCGCTGGTACCACCACCAATATCAATAACCAGCACTTTTTGGTCTTCCACTAAACTACTTTCGTAATCAATCCCTGCTGCAAGCGGTTCGTATAAAAACTCCACATCTTTAAAGCCCGCACGCTTAGCTGCGCGCTCTAAAATACCTACAGCTTGCTGATTTGACTGCTCACCGCCAACGGCCTGAAAGTTAACTGGACGACCAATAACCGTTTGCGTCAATGGGGTTTTAAGTGAAAGCTCTGCGCGTTGCTTTATTTTTAAAATCATTGCGGTAGCAATATCTTCAAAAAAATTAATTTGCCCTTGCTTTAAGCCTGTGGCACCAAAAAACGATTTAGGAGATTTTACAAAGTAGCCTTCTTCAGGAAACTGCACATATTCACTAATGGCTTCACGGCCAATAAAAAGCGTTTCATCTGTAGGTTGTAAATCAAGATCTGACTTAATACGTGGGAGTGTATTTAATAAAGCTTGGCGCTGCGTTAAAAAGTCATGCTCGTGGGCAGTGCCTTTTACATGCTTTGCCACAAAGTCGACAACTAATGCGCTATGGTGCGTATAAATAGTAGAAGGTAAATAATGTTTTCCTTGCTCAAGTGGCACTAACTGTACTTCCTCTTGCTCCATAACACCCATGGCACAATTAGAACTACCGTAATCAAAACCTACAAACATACTTCACCATACATTAGAAAAAGGCCGCGCAATTTAGCATACTTTGCCAAAATTATAAACGCTAATGGCCCTCCCTCACCCTTAAAAAGCTCGCAAAACGTGGTAAGCCATGCTTTGTTAACCCGTGGTACCGATACGTTACCGTGCTGCCTATAGCCGGAGGTGTTTGGCGCTGTTTGTTACTAAAGCCCGTGCCTATTTTAAATATTTGCCCATGAGGTGTTTTTACTTTTAATGCACCTAACATACCGGTGTATTTTCCTTTACCCGGTAAATGTGCAATCACAACCGCTTCAGCATCAAGATAGGGCTTTAACTTTAATAATGTATTGCTGCGCCCGCTTTTATATTTAGCATTGGCTAAATGCAGCATCACCCCTTCAGCCCCTTGCTTAGTTAAATCTTCAAAGTACTCTGTTAATTGGGCTGTGCTAGTAAAGCGGTGTTGCTTAACTGCAGTTATATGCTGCTTATTGATTTGTTTTACCAAGGCTTGGTAGTTTTTATAACGCGCACTAAAAGGAAGGGTTGAGTCTGGCATATCAAATATTTGATAGCGTATAGCGTGCCAATCTGAATTACTGGGGCGTTTAGTTCTTACAATCCCACTGACCAAAGAAAACTGAGTGCGCGCTATCCACAGCTCCCCATCTAACCAAACATTTGGCAATGGCGCCGTAAACCAATTCGGGGCGTTAATCGCATTTCCTTTACGGGTAATAAATTTATCGCCCGTCCATATTGCTCTTACACCATCAAATTTTTCACTGACGAGGTATTCACTAATATTGCCATGTTTAGCTTCATCATATACTTTTGCCAATAACACCTGAGGCTGCGCCGCAAAAACAAGCGATGAGCCAATTAAGCTGACAATGAAAAGTAAGTACTTTAGCTGAGCCATTACTGCATCCCTGCAAATAAAATAAGGCTTTAACTATAGTTGAGATTCGACCCACTGCCAAAACTCACCTAGGTCAGCCATTTTGTAGGTCGCCTTACTAAAGTCATGGTCAATTGTATGATGATTTGCAATCGCAACGACTCTAACCTGTGCATTAGTTGCAGCACAAACGCCCGTAAAGGTGTCCTCTACAGCAATTGCATGCTCTGGGTCTACATATATGTGCTCAAGCGCTAAAAGATAAGGATCGCCTGCTGGCTTTGGATTTGTTACATCGTCTTTTGTCACTACAGTATCAAATAACTCATAAAAACCTAGCCCTTTTAAAATAGGCATAGCTTCGCTGCGAGCACTACCGGTAACTAACGCCATTTTTAGCCCACTGTTTTTAACAGCGTGTAAGGTTTGCTTAGTAAAAGGCATAACAGGCGGTAAATTAGTCTTTACGTATTCACCAAATAATCGATATTTTTCATCTGCTAAAAACTGTGCGCTGACGGCTAAATTATGCTCATTTTTAATATCAATTGCTGCTTCTAACGTTGGGCGCCCTGAAAAGCGCTGACAAAACTCCACTTCGTTATAACTTACATTGTAGGGTGCAAGCAGCTGGCTCCAGCACTCAAAGTGCATGCTTTCAGAGTCAACTAGCGTGCCATCCATATCAAACAATACTGCGTTTAAGCTCATCCTCATTCCTTAAATTTTGACGTTAAAAAAGGCGCCTAGGCGCCTTTATAATATTATGCTGTTAAGCCAGCAGGTGGCTCAGCAAATGCTTCTTCACCGGTTTCAACATCAACCAATTCGTAGCCTCGGGCTTTGCGCACAACCTTAAGTACTGGTTTTTCTAGCGCCGTTTTTAAACGATCGGCATCAGCTGCTAGCTCATCTAGCGTTGTACCAAAAGGTGCTGCGCCTGTTTCTGACCAATTAGTTACTTTGCCATTTAAGTTATATTCTACTTCGTGTATTTGGTATTGCGCTGCTTCATCTTTCGTTGCTTCACAAAAAATTACACGGTAGTTCCAAAATCCAGCCATTTTTCTATCTCATCAAAGTTAATTAACGCTACTTTACCAGCTTTATAAAAACATAAAAGCCTGCACAAGGCAGGCTTTTAAAAATTAATAAAATTTAAGGTTATCTTTAGAAGAAGTTAACTTTAAATTCAGCACCAACAAAGCGAGGTTCATTAACAATCCCAGAGTTGTTACTAAAATCTACACCACCAATAAATACTTCTTCATTCGTAATATTGCGGGCAAAAGCAGATACCTCGTATTCGTAATCTCCATCGAACCACTTATAACCAGCACGCACACCGCCTTCAAGCAACGCCTCACCAGTAAACTCTACTGAGTCATATAAAAAGAAATCTATTTCACTACGGTAAGACCAATCAGTGTAAGCATAAAACTCTCCGTCACCAAGTTCTTTAGTATAACGAAGGGTAAAGTTAGCAATCCATTCAGGGGCATGCGGTAAGCTATTTCCATCTAAACTATAACCTTGCTCAGTTAGAGGGTCAGTAATAGTACATGCAAAACAACCAGAAGCGAATAGCTCATCATCCTGCAGTTCTGTATTGTTATAGCTGAAGTTAAACGTCATATCAAACTCATCGTTTAAAACCCACTGCGTATCAACCTCAAAACCATAACCAACTGTTTTATCTGCATTTAATAATCTAGCTGTATTTCCAAATTCACCACCAACAGCTGTTAATTGCTGATCACTCATTTGGTAATAAAAAACTGTTGCATTAACACGGCCACTACCATCTAGAACATCAGATTTAATACCTGCTTCAATAGAGTTTATAGTTTCAGAATCAGCCACAGTAACATCGTCACTAAATAAAATACGGCCCTGAACGCTAGGCGCACGGAACCCATTCGCGGCGCGTACGAATAAATTTACATCATCAGAGTATTTATACGCGGCAGCTAAGTCCCATGAAACGTGGCTATCTTCAGGTGAGACTGATTTAGTTAAATCAGCAATTACAACATCTGGAGATGAATAACGAGAAGCAGTAAAATCCCTTTCATCATCAGAATAGCGAAGGCCGGCTGTAACCTCTAACTTTTCTGTTAATTGAAACTCTGTTGAGCCAAATAATGCCCAAGCAGTAGTTTCTTGATCTTGTCTAACATACCCTGTCAAAAAGTTTGCGCCTAAACCATCGTAACCGTATGTTTCTATAACTTGATCTTCTTTGTAATAAAAAGCACCAACTTGATAATTAAAATCACCATCAAAATTACTTGATAGACGTAACTCTTGAGAATATTGATCGTGCTCTGGTAATGCATCTGCAGTTTCAGAAGCTAAAAAGATAAAACCTGGGCCCATTTCAGGAGTTGGGCATCCCGGGATAAAGGTATTTCCACAACCAAAACCACCATCCACATCTGCTCGAGAATAAATTTCAGCACTTTCCCACCCAGAAATAGAAGTTAATGTATAATCATTAAAATCGTATTCTAGCTTTAGATTTGCCCCTTGACTTTCAACATTTTGCGTCGAATATTGGACAGTATCTTGAGTTATAACCTCTGGATCAAAGCCTGATACAGCGTTGTTTGTTCCGCTTTCAATAGCATTTGCATGAAAAACAATAGGAGAACCATTTAAGTCACGCGTGTGGTAGTTAAATAGAGCATTAAAATTGTCATCTTCGTACAAAAATTGTATACGCGCAGCCGTTTCCTGATAACCACCGGTGGCATCATCAATAATATTCCCTTCTAACCTATTATCAATGTAGTCGTCTCGCTCTTGCCTTAAAACAGAAACCCGCGTCGAAAGTTTATCAGTTAAGCCTGTACTTATAGCACCTTCAAAGTCTATCGAATTAAATGAGCCATACGATAACGAAGCGTACCCCTCTAAATCTTGTGTTGGTCGAGCAGAATCAATTTTAACCAAACCAGCAGGTGTATTTCGTCCGAACAATGTACCTTGAGGGCCACGTAACACTTCAACACGGCCAGTATCGAATACCGGGAAACCTTTTAATATAGGACTTTCTTGAACAATTTCGTCTACAACTAATGATACAGGCTGTGAGGAGTTAAGGTCAAAATCAGAATTACCCAAACCACGAACATAAAAACGTGGAAACGTACGACCATATGAAGATTCAACTGAGAGACTTGGAATTTTCGCATTTAAAAAGCGAATATCCATTCCTGCAGAACTATAAGCATCTAAACTATCACCTTGTAATGCTGATGCTGAAACTGGCACTTCTTGGGCGTTTTCTACACGTTTACGAGCTGTAATCTGAATAACTTCTAGTTGATTGCTTTTTTTAGCGGTATCTTCTTCAGCAGCAAAAGCCGAAACAGATGTACCAGCAGCAGATAGTAGTACTGCATTAATAATGGTCGCTATTGCAGATTTTTTTAATGATTTCATGTCGGGTATAAACCTTTTGTATGCACTCTTGTTCAACGGTTTTTTGTGTTGCGCAATGTATTCATTGCGGGCTCGTACAATTTTTCGCGTCTAGCTTTATGGCGCGCGGACCTCATCACCGAGAGTACAAAAACGGAGTAATGAGGCTGAACGAACGATGAAGATTATACCATCGTATTACAAATTTACTGCATAAATATGTACAAAAAAGTAAACTTTTTTGCAACATTTAACCTCATTTTATAGCTTTTTTACCCGCTTTTAGATGCAAAAGACTAACAATGCGGACATATGTCCTTTCTTTCAAAACCCACTTTAAAGTAGCAAACTGCGTATTTTTACAAATAAACCCAAACTAGAAACGCCCAGTTAAAACCCGTTAATGCTTGCTAAATTTTTAAGGCTAAATTCATTGAGTACGCTTTAACGCAATTTCTCCATCAATGTGAATATCGCGCTGTGGAAACGCAATCACCACATCGTGTTTTTCAAAAACAGCATAGATACTAAAACGGATATCACTACGTACTTTTCTGAGCATGGTTTCTGACTCTGCACAAACCCAAAAAATTGCATTAAACACCAGTGAGCTATCAGCAAAGTCGTCAAATAAAACAGAGGCTTTTGGATTTGTTAGTATCGCATCATGATCATCAAGTACTTGTTGAATTAACGTTTTAACTAACAATACATCGCTGCCATAAGCAACACCTACGCTAACCGAAGAGCGGGCATTACCGTCTATTAAGGTCCAGTTAGTCACTGTGTTTTCTAACAGTTGCGAATTAGGGATTAACATATGCACACCATCGTTACGGCGAATGCGGGTAGAGCGCGTATTAATAGTTTCTACTACGCCCTTTGCATTACCTACTTCTAAAAAGTCCCCAATACGAATTGGCCGCTCCCACATTAAAATCCAGCCACTAATAAAGTTATTAATAATGTTTTGCGCACCAAATCCAACCCCAATGGCTATGGCCCCTGATACAAATGCAAAGGCCGTAAGCGGAATACTTAAAACCTCTAACGAGGTGAAAATTAATATTGCGATACTCAAAATAAAATAAATGCGCGTAAATAGGTGCACCGCGTCTTGGCTGATTTTTTTTGCCAACAGTGTTTTTTTAATAAGTTTGCCAATGCGCGTTACTACAAACCACATAGCAAATAAAATTAAAGGAACTTGTATAACCTTAGCCACGGTGATGTGTACGTCGTTATAGGTAAAAATAACCAAGCTGAGATAATGTTGAATGTGTTCGAGCGTCATGTATTTTCCAAAGTATTATTTATTGTTTGTTATTTGTTCAGTAAAAATAAGTGTGGTTCAGTCTTCGCTAAGCTTAGCACGGCATAATAGTGTTAAAACGCTAAGTTAATAGGTTTAACGTTTTTGTTTAAACAATTTATTAACTCTTTATTGCACCGAGTGCTATATAAATAGTGTACAAGCACTGGAGATTACATATGTCACAACTTACTCTAAATCAAAGACTCGCTACTTTGCAGCCGCAGGTAGATTTAAATTTGTTTGAAAGCAGCCTAGATTACCGCAATAAAATTTTGTGCCTTCTTGCTGAGCAAGAACAAACACTTGCTACTATTAATAAAGAATTTGGCCAGCAATCTAATAGCTTTGGTTCTGAAAAACGCTTTGTTCTTGGCTATAACTAGCCTTTAAAAAACACACACAATACGATATTTAAGTAGCCTTACGTTTATTTTTAAGGCTACTTTTACCTCCAAATCGCATTTTTAGTAGCTAATTTGCGTTTAAATCCCGCTTAATACCGATAAACTTTATTGTATAAACGCCAAAATTTGATAAGTTAACTGGGTTTTCGACTCGAAAAGCCTATTTCGGCTCATCTTTTTATGGAGTTATTATGCGTAAAACACTGATCGCCACTACTATTGCTAGTGCCCTAATCCTATCTGCTTGTTCATCTAACGAAACTCAGAACACAGCTAAAGAGAGCGCAGCACAAGTGCAAGATATGAACGCAAACAATGTATTATTCAAACCAAGCCCATTACAATACATGGCACCAGAGTTTGATAAGTTTGGTACAAAAGACTACGAAGCAGGCTTTGATGCAGGTATTGCTCAGCACACTGCGCAAGTTCAAGCTATTGCAAACAACCCAGAACCAGCAACATTTGAAAACACACTTGTTGAGATGGAAAAATCTGGTGAGTTGTTAAACCGCGTATCTGCTGCTTTTTACAACCTATCGGGTTTAATTTCAGATGACGAATACCAACGTATAAGCAAAAAAATGGCGCCGGTATTATCTGCTCACTCTGATGACATTTACCTAAATGGTGCGTTATTTAAGCGTGTACAAACTATTTACGACAATAAAGATGCGCTTAACGCTGAAGATCAACGCTTAGTTGATTTCTACTACAAGCAATTTGTAAAAGCCGGTGCTAAGTTAAGCGATGCTGAAAAAGCAAAAATGCGTGAAATAAACGCTCAGCTTGCAGAGCTATCTACTGCGTTCTCTCAAAACATTTTAAAATCGTTTAAAGAAGACGTTATTGTTGTTACAGACAAATCTAAACTTGCTGGCCTATCTGAAGGTGAAATTGCAGGCCTTGCAGCCGCAGCTAAAAAAGCAGGCAAAGACGGCTACATGATCACCTTGGTTAATACCACTCAGCAGCCTATCTTATCAAGCCTTGAAAACCGTGAGCTACGCGAGCAAATTTTTAAAGCCTCTACAAACCGTGCTGCTAAAACTAACGGCCCTATCATTATTGAAGAAACTAACCTGCGTGCACAAAAAGCAGAGCTGTTAGGCTTTAAAGATTGGGCATCGTATGTAATGACTTCGCGTATGGCACAAACAACCGACAACGTGTACGGCATTTTAGATGATCTTGCACCAAAAGCTGTTGAAAAAGCCAAAGCAGAAGCGGCCGCTATCCAAAAAGTAATTAACGATTCTGGCGAAAGCTTTGAGCTTAAGCCATGGGACTGGGCGTTTTACGCAGAAAAAGTACGTGCTGAAAAGTACAACCTAGATCCTGCGCTAGTTAAGCCTTACTTTGAAATGAACTCTGTGATCCATGATGGTTTATTCTTCGCAATGAACAAGCTTTACGGTATCACCTTTAAAGAGCGTAAAGACTTACCTGTTTACCACGAAGATGTAACAGCGTACGAAGTATTTAACGCAGATGGCAGCGCTATTGGTTTATTTTACATGGACCCATACGCACGTGAAGGTAAGCGTGGCGGTGCATGGATGAGTGCATACGTAAGCCAAAGCGGCTTAAAAGGCACTAAACCGGTTATTTACAACGCACAAAACATTCCAAAACCAGCTGAAGGTGAGCCAACGCTAATGACCTTCGACGAAGTATCGACTATGTTCCATGAATTTGGTCATGCTGCGCACGGTTTATTCTCAAATGTTAAATACCCAAGCCTAGCGGGTACTGCTACAGCACGTGACTTTGTTGAATTTCCTTCACAGGCACACGAAGACTGGATGATTGAACCTACGGTACTTGCTAACTACGCTAAGCATTACAAAACGGGTGAGCCAATTCCACAAGCATTACTTGATAAAGTATTAGCATCGCAAAAATTCAACCAAGGCTTTGGTACTACTGAATACTTAGCAGCTGCTTTACTTGATATGGAATGGCACTCATTTGGTTCTGATAAAAAAATCAGTGATGTTCAAAAGTTTGAAAGCGATGCGCTAAAAGCACACGGTATTGATTACTACCCAGTGCCACCGCGTTATAAATCAAACTACTTTAGCCATACTTTTGCAGGTGGTTACTCAGCAGGTTACTACGCCTACCTATGGACTGAAGTATTTGCAGCCGATGCGTTTGCACATATGGAAAATAACGGTGGCCTAACCCGTGAAAACGGTGACAAGTTCCGTGAAGAAATCCTATCAAAAGGTAACAGCCGCGACTTAATGCAAAGCTACATTGAGTTCAGAGGCCAAAAACCAACGACAGACGCACTTCTTAAGCGCCGTGGTTTAGTTGATTAATAACCTCGTTTATTAATTTTAACCTTATAAAAGCCCGCTTGCGGGCTTTTATTGTTTATAACAGATAAACTAGCCACACTATAAATTATAAAAAACGACAATTATGGGCTATTTATTTGCAGTTACCCTACTTTGGGCTTTTTCATTTAGTTTAATTGGTGTGTACCTAGCAGGCCAAGTTGATGCGTGGTTTAGCGTATTAATACGAGTTGCATTAGCCACATTGGTTTTTTTACCCTTTTTAAAACCTAAACTTACCTCAAAACCACTCGCACTTAAGCTGATGCTGATAGGCGCTGTGCAACTGGGAGTTATGTACAGCTTTTACTATCACTCCTTTTTATTTTTAAGCGTACCCGAAGTGTTGCTCTTTACCGTTATGACGCCGCTTTATATAACGCTTTTAAACGATGCACTTAATAAGCATTTTAACCCTCGCTTTTTTACAGTTGCGCTTATTGCCGTACTGGGCGCGGTAGCTATTCGCTGGGAAAGCCTCAATAGTCATTTCATCATCGGTTTATTACTGGTTCAAGGTGCCAATATTAGTTTTGCCACCGGACAAGTAACTTATAAACGTTTAATGGCCACTAATCAGTTGGATGACAAAACCGTATTTGGTTGGTTTTTTATTGGCGCCTTAGTGATGGCGAGTGCTTGCTTCGCTTTATTTGGCAATACAAGCAAATTACCGAGTACACCTACCCAGTGGGGTATTTTAATATATTTAGGTATTGTAGCCTCAGGCCTTGGTTACTTTTTATGGAACAAAGGAGCAACAAAAGTAAATGTGGGAGCATTAGCCGTTATGAACAACGTGCTTATTCCTGCCGGTATTATTGTTAACGTGCTTATATGGAATAAAAATGCCGACATTATGCGCTTAAGTATGGGGGGTGCAATTATGTTAGCAGCACTGGTAATTAATCAAATAGGGACAAATAAACAGAACGTCACATCCTTGTAGCTAATTTGTCATTGAATGCGATTAGGGTTGAATAAAATAACGTTAAGGAACAAACATGAAACATCTCACCCTAATAACAAGCTCAGTAATACTTGCACTACTGAGCGGCTGCGACGACGATGTCGAAGTTGTAGAAAAAGACGTAGTCGTTACAAATACCACCGTTGAGGTTGTTGAAGTACCGACGCCTGTAATTGTTGAAGTTGCAAAAGGCGAGGCGCCTGATATTCAATTAGGTACTCGTGCCGACTACCTTATTAACGATATGGCACAGAGCGATTTAAAAACAAAATTAGAATCGTGTACGGATGGGCCATTTTACCGTACAGATTTTTCTATTGGGCATCGTGGTGCGCCAATGCAATACCCTGAGCATACCAAGGAGTCTTATATAGCTGCGGCGCGTATGGGTGCAGGTATTGTCGAGTGCGATGTAACCTTTACCAGCGACAAAGAGCTCGTGTGTCGCCACTCTCAGTGCGATTTGCACACCACCACCAATATATTAGCCATTCCTGAACTTGCCGCTAAATGCAGTGTGCCTTTTACTCCAGCTAACGCAGCAAGTGGCACGCCTGCCACCGCTAAATGCTGTACAAGCGATATCAGCCTGAGCGAATTTTTAACGCTTGAAGGTAAAATGGATGGCGCCAACACCCAAGCCACTACTGTTGGTGAATATATGCAGGGCACGCCCAACTGGCGCACCGATTTATACGCCACTAATGGAACGTTAGTAACTCATAAACAAAGTATTGAGTTATTTAAAAGCTTGGGTGTAAAAATGACCCCAGAGCTAAAATCGCCGCAAGTTAGCATGCCTTTTGAGGGAATGACACAACAGCAATACGCGCAAAAAATGCTTGATGAATACACGCAATTGGACGTACCAAGCAGTGATGTGTACCCGCAATCGTTTAATCTCGATGATGTGAAATATTGGATAAATAACAACCCCGACTTTGCAAATCAAAGCGTATATTTAGATGGCCGTGACAGCGAAGCGGGCTTTGATCCAAGTAACCCTGAAACGTGGCAACCAAGTATGGAAGAGTTAGTAGCCGATGGCGTTAAAATATTAGCGCCCCCTATTTGGATGATGCTCACCATAGACAACGAAAGTAATATTGTCCCCTCACAATACGCCATTGACGCAAAAGCTGCAGGGCTTGAACTGATAGCATGGAGCCTTGAGCGCTCGGGGCCTCTTAACGAGGGCGGTGGCTACTACTATCAATCAATCGCCGATGTTATCGATAACGATGGCGACATGATGACGGTGGTTGATGTACTCGCGCAGGATGTTGGGGTTATGGGTATATTTTCGGATTGGCCCGCGACCGTAAGCTACTACGCAAGTTGTAATAAAATGCCTGCAAGCATTTAAAAAACCAGTATCAGTGGTCGTTTATTTTTTTGCGCTCAGTTACCATAACTTTATTAATTATTTAACTGAGCGCTTTTATGATAATCCAACACCATAATACCGACCTAGCCACCCCAACAGGCTTAATGCGTACTACCGTTTACCGCCCACAAGCAGCTGGCCAATACCCAAGTATTATTTTTTACTCGGAGATTTTTCAGCAAACCGCGCCTATTGCGCGCAGCGCTGCTATTTTAGCAAGCCACGGCTTTGTTGTGTTAGTGCCTGAGGTATTTCATGAGCTAAACCCGATTGGTACTGTACTTGCGTATGATGACGCGGGTAAAGATAAAGGCAATGCCGATAAATGGCAAAAGCCACTTGAGCACCACGACAGCGACACACATGCACTCATCGACTTTGTACAAAGCCAAGATTACTGCACTGGCACAGTAGGCGCCATGGGTGTGTGCATTGGTGGGCATTTAGCTTACAGAGCCGCATTAAACCCACACATAAAAGCCGCATTTTGTTTATACGCCACCGATATTCATAGTGATACCTTAACGGCTAATGCAGGTAACAATTCGTTTGAACGCATGGCTGATATTCAAGGTGAAATACACTTTATTTGGGGTAAGCAAGACCCACATGTACCGCAACAAGGCCGAAGTAAAATTTACCAGCAATGTGTAGCCACGGGTATTAACTATCACTGGCAAGAAGTAAACGCACAGCATGCGTTTATGCGTGATGAGGGCGAGCGTTACGATGCCGCGCTTGCAATTACTATGTACCAACAAGCGGTTGCATTATTTAATCGTACTTTGTAATTAAGTGCGGTTTTACGTGCTTTTTAGCATGCCCAGTGCAGTATGCTGTTTAACAAAATAGGCTTTTAAATAATCAATAAACAACCTGAGCTTTTTGGAGCCTGCCGCCCCAGGTGGAAACACGCCATAAAGCTCAATATCTTTTGTTTTATAATCATCGAGTATTATTTCTAACAGCCCTGCTTGCACTTTAGGCCACGCATCATACAACGGAATGCGCCCAAGCCCGTGCCCTGCCTCTACAAACGCGGTACGCGCTGCGGCATTATTGGTGCTTATGCCGCCTTGTAGTATTACATCGTATTTTTTGCCCTCTTTGCTAAGGGTTAATGTTTTACTGCTAAGTTGGTACACCACCCATTTATGTAAGGCTAATTCAGCTGGCGTTTTAGGTTTGCCAAAGTGTTCAAAATACTCAGCTGAGCCACAAATACAGGTACTCATGGTGGTTAGTTTAGTGGCTTGTAAGTTTGAGTCACTTAAAGCGACCCCACGAATAGCAATATCAAAGCCGTTTTTTATAATATCAACCACATCATCGGTTAGTTGCAGGTCTATTTCAATTTTGGGGTATTGGCGTTTAAACGTATTAATTGCCGGCACAATTAGTTGCATGCCTACATTAACGGGGCAGCTAATTTTTAATACTCCTTGTGGCTCACTTTTAATGTTTTCTATTTGCTGATTAGCTGCGTTTGCTTGTTCTGTGATCACTCTACAGCGCTCATAATACGCAATGCCCGCCTCAGTTAGCGCCATAGTGCGGGTTGAGCGATTTAGCAGCGTAACTTCTAATTGCGTTTCTAATTTTTTAAGGTGATAACTTACCACCGCACGCGTTAACCCCAACTGCTTTGCAGCCGCGGTTAAACTGCCCTGCTCGACAATTTGCGCAAATACCACCATGCTTTTAAGTTGCTCAAACGACACTTTCATCACAAACCCACCAATGATTATTCAACCCAATAATTGTATCAATAATTAAACCAATAAAGTTAAATTTATCATCGTTGTTTAAATCCTTTTAAGTGCATATAGTTATTACAGCACCTTGGTTAACACCAAGCTTTAATTTACTCACTAATCGAAGGAATATTGTTATGGCTAAAAAAATACTTATGGTACTTACCTCACATTCAGAGCTTGGCAACACAGGCGAAAAAACAGGTTTTTGGGTAGAAGAATTTGCAGCACCTTACTATGCATTTGTTGATGCTGGTGCAGAGGTAACACTTGCTTCCCCTGCAGGTGGCCAACCGCCAATTGACCCAACCAGCACGCTTTCTGACTTTGAAACCGATGCAACAAAGCGCTATGACAACGACAGCGCAGCACAAACACTTATGGCAAACACCAAAAAGTTAAGTGAAGTAAACGCCAGCGACTTTGACGCGGTATTTTACCCTGGCGGCCACGGCCCACTATGGGATTTAGTAGATAACAGCGATTCAATCTCACTTATTGAAAAGTTTGTAAAAGAGCAAAAGCCTGTAGCGGCTGTTTGCCACGCAAGTGCAGCCTTTTTAAATGTTAAAGATGCAGATGGCAATGCGCTGGTAGCTGGTAAAAAAGTAACAGGCTTTACTAACTCAGAAGAAGCCGCCGTGCAATTAACAGACGTAGTGCCATTTTTAGTTGAAGATGAACTCATTAAAAAAGGCGGCGATTATCAAAAAACCGACGACTGGGGCGTATTAGCGCTCGAAGATGGTTTAGTGATTACAGGCCAAAACCCAGCAAGTTCAGAGCTTGCTGCGAAAAAACTATTAACTAAACTAGGTTAAAATAACCCCTGTGCGCGGCGTATAACGCCGCGCTTATTAAATCGCTTTTAATAGCGAAAACATACTCCTATACTGGTACAAAACAATCCTACTAAAGCGTTTATATGCCAACTACCCCATCATCATCTTCACTAATAACCAGTACGCGATTTGCAATATTTAGCGTAGTTTTTATATGCCTAATACTACAAGTGATCAATAGTTTACCTGGCATTACGCTTAATGGTTTAGGTATTTACCCTCGCAGCGTTCAAGGGTTAATCGGCATTTTATGCGCCCCATTTTTACATGGCAGCTGGTGGCACTTTGCTAGCAACATGTTGCCTTTTGCTGTACTTAGCTGGCTAATTTGCCAATACAGTGTAAGACGCTTTTATACCGTGTTTGTATTTACAGCGTTAATTGGCGGGCTATTAGTGTGGGCCTTTGGTCGAAGTAGTTTTCATGTTGGGTTAAGCGGCGTTATTTATGGTTTATGGGGATTTATACTGTGCTATGGCGTGGTTAGGCGCTCGTTTAAGTCTATTGTTATTGCCCTAGTAGTGGCAGTGCTTTACAGCGGATTTATTTGGGGCGTGCTACCACAACGCTTTCATGTCTCGTTCGAAAGTCACCTTTTTGGTGCGTTAAGTGGTTTCTTTTTAGGGTATAAACTTGCCAAAGCAGATAAATTAAAAGCACGATAATTTTTTCATTGCCTTTAATTAATTTTTTACGCCCCCAGCTTGTTATCTATGAGTATATAAATTAATTACATTTTTAAATTGAGGTTATTTATGAGTAATGAACACGAATACACGCCGCCTAAAGTTTGGACGTGGGACAGCGAAAGTGGTGGTAAATTTGCTAATATTAACCGCCCTATTGCCGGCGCCACTCATGACAAAACCTTAGACATTGGCAAGCATGCGTTTCAACTTTATTCATTAGCCACGCCTAATGGCCAAAAAGCGACCATTATGTTTGAAGAGTTATTAGAGCTTGGCCTAACCGATGCCGACTACGATGCCTATTTAATTAACATTGGCGAAGGCGACCAATTTGGCTCAGACTTTGTTGATATTAATCCAAACTCTAAAATTCCTGCGCTAATGGATCACTCTACCACGCCACCAACACGCATTTTTGAGTCGGGTTCAATTTTACAATACTTGGCAGAAAAATTTGATGTGCTAATCCCAAAAGATTTTAAAGCCAAGACCGAGTGCCGTAATTGGCTATTTTGGCAAATGGGTTCAGCGCCTTATTTAGGTGGCGGATTTGGTCATTTTTATAGCTACGCACCAACAAAAATGCAATACCCAATAGACCGTTTTACTATGGAAACTAAACGCCAGCTCGATGTATTAAATCGCCACTTAAGTGAAAACGAATACATGGCGGGTAGTGAATATTCTATTGCCGACATTGCCATTTGGCCTTGGTATGGCTCGTTGGTGCTTGGAAAATTATACGACGCCGCTGAGTTTTTAGATGTTGCCTCTTACACTCATGTAATGCGCTGGGCAGAGCAAATAGCAAAGCGTCCCGCTGTTAAACGTGGTCAACGTGTTAATCGCACCTGGGGCCCTGAAGAAGAGCAACTTAGCGAACGACATAACGCCAGCGACTTTTAATCTAATAGCCCATAACAAGACATTGTGTTATGGGCATTTTTTTATTTAAAATCTGCATTTTCCCTGTCATTAAACTATATTTATTATTGTGTTTTTATAAAATGTAACCTGCTTTACCCGCATTACTTTTCATAAGGCTTTAATGAGTGCAATATAAAAATTTAAATAGTGATGAACGCAGAGAAGCCGTAAAACTTTTATATTCTAATGCTTTATCTGGCATTGGTGTTTCGGCGTTAGTTAGTTTTGTACTTGTATTTGCATTTGACCTAACGGATGAGAGAACAAATCAAGAAAAAATAATTTGGCTTTTTTTTATGCTGGTTGTTTTGGCAGCAAGGCTAATGGATGTTATTTACTTTAACTACACCAAAGAAGTTAACCAGCCTTTTAATGCAAATAGCTTTTTAAAACGCTTTTCGGTGGGCTGTATAGCAACCGCGATTTCGTGGTCATGTTACGCACTGTGGTTTCATAAAAGCTCATCCACCGTTGAAATTACCACCACAATAGCTATTTTGTCGGCATTTGCTGGTGGCTCAGCCAATTTGCTCTCGGGTAGTCGCTTTACCTCGGTGTGTTACAGCATTATTTTATTAATGCCTTACTCTATAGTACTAACCTTATCTGATGACTATTACCACTATGTATTAGGCTTTTTGGGCATTACTTTTTCGGCAATTATGGTCGCCTCTTCTTATAAGTCGGCCACATTTACCCAAACAGCCATAAAATTACGAAATCAAAACCGCGAACTACTTAACGAAATGGAAAGCAAAGTAGAAACACGCACAGAAGAAATTTACCGTTTATCAAACACTGACCCACTAACAAGTTTATTAAACCGTACCGCTTTTTTAAAAGTGGCAAATAAACAGCTGGCAGATCACCCCGAGGAAAAACTCGCTTTACTGTTTGTAGACTTAGATGGCTTTAAGCAAATTAATGACTCTATGGGTCATAAAGTTGGCGACCAAGTACTTAAAGAAATAGCCGAGCGACTCACTAACGTTTGCACCCGGCACTTATACAAATGCCGCTGGGGCGGAGATGAATTTTTAATTTTAACAACCTATGAGGATGAACAAGACTTATTTGATTTTGCCAAAAAGGTTATTAAAAGCATTCGTGCCGAGCATGAACGATATAAATACCAAAGCTGGGTATCTGCCACTATTGGCATAGCGTTATTTCCTGAGCATGAGGGCGATTTAAGCGCGTTAATTCGTTCAGCAGATTTAGCTATGTACCATCAAAAACGTATTGCCAAAGGCTGCGTAAATATTTACAACAACGACTTAAAGCGCCAACAAGAGCGCGAACAATTGCTCAGTAAACGCTTGGCAAGTGCAATAAAGGACAACGGCTTGCGGTTAGTGTTTCAGCCTATTGTGGATAGCCAAACAGCGAAGGTGACCTCGTTTGAGTCACTTTTACGCTGGCAATTAAATGACGAAGCGATATTTCCTGATGAATTTATTGCCATTGCCGAGCAATACAACCTCATAACCGAACTTGGCTTATGGGTGATTGAGCAAGCGTGTGTGCAAGCTTGCACGTTTAAAAACGTACAACCCCCTATTGCTGTTAGCGTTAATGTATCTGTAATACAACTTCAAGACCCTGATTTTGTCACTAAGGTTGTAAATATCGTTGATCAATACGGTGTAAAGCCAGAAAACCTGCACCTTGAAATCACTGAATCTGTGTTTGCTGAGGATAAGCTCACCTTTTTAGCAGCAGTAAAAGAACTGCAAAAACAAGGATTTTGTATTTCTATTGACGACTTTGGTACTGGGTACTCTTCCTTGTCGAGCATGTTAGATATTGGTGTAGACATAGTAAAAATAGATAAAAGTTTCATTCAAAACATGGATAAGCGAGGCTTAAGTATAATTCATGCGATTGTGCAAATGGCCTCAACACTTGATTTTATAGTAGTTGCAGAAGGTGTAGAAACCCTAGAGCAAGCCAACATGTTAAAAGAAATTGGCGTGTCTCACCTACAAGGTTATTACTTTTCTAAACCTATGGAACAACACTTTGTAGATTCGTACCTCAAAGAGCAAAACAAATTGTGTAGCTAGCAGTATGAAAAAACTCACTAAAGAGCAAGTCTATAAACGCCTTAACAACGATGAAGACGCACGCGCTTGTAAAGACATAAACGAAGATGAATGCAAAGAAGTGGCCGGTAACTTTATTCTTTTATTAACAAGTCAGCTTTTTAGTAAGTTTGCCGATGCCCTCCTCAACCCTAAAGTCACTCTGCCTTGGTTAATGCAAAGCTTAAACGTGCCAAGCGCGTTTATAGCGTGGCTGGTGCCTATAAGAGAATCTGGCTCTTTATTACCACAATTAGCGATAGCCAATATTATCCGTAAAATCTCTGTAAGAAAGTGGGTATGGGTTTGCGGTGCATTTGCCCAAGCTTTATGTATTGGCGCTATGGTTGGTGTTTCATTTGTGTTAGAAGGCGCTCAGGCTGGCTATGCAATTTTAGCTCTGCTGGTGCTCTTTAGCCTCGCCCGCGGGTTTAATTCTATTGCTGCTAAAGATGTCTTAGGTAAAGTTATTCCTAAAAAAAAGCGGGGCAATATAAGTGGCCTGGCGGCAAGTATAGCTGGCTTTGCAACACTCACCTTTGGTTTAATGATGTGGTTTTTTTCGGGGCAAAAAGAGCAAAATACGGTATTAATTGCGCTGTGTTTAGGCGCCGTTTTGTGGGTTATTGCTGCACTTTTTTATAGCCGCATAAACGAATACAAAGGGGCGACACAAGGCGGTAAAAATGGCTTTTTAAATGCGCTAAGTAAATTAAAGCTGCTTTATCAAGATAAACAATTTGCACACTTTGTAATTACCCGCGCCTTTTTACTTTGCTCAGCCCTAAGCGCGCCTTTTTATATTATTTTAGCAAGCTCTCAGCAGTTTGAATTTTCATTATTGGCAGTATTTTTAGCCGTGTCTGGCTTAGCAAGTTTAATTTCTGGGCCAATATGGGGAAGACTCAGCGATTTTTCTAGCCAAAAGGTGCTTGTATTAAGTGCGTTGCTTGTCACCATAAACGGCGTGAGCGTGTTTGTAATAGCCACATGGTATAGCCAGCTGTTTGAATATGCTTGGGTAATACCTGGTTTTTATTTTTTGCTTTGCATTGCTCATCAAGGCGTACGGCTCGGGCGTAAAACCTATTTAGTAGATATGGCACAAGGCAATAAACGCACTGATTACGTGTCGGTTAGTAATACTGTAATAGGCATTTTGCTTTTAATGTTAGGCAGTATAGGGCTTTTAGAAGCATTTTTATCAACCGCACAGCTTATTTTGTTGTATAGCCTGCTCGGTTTGTTAGGTGCTATTAGCGCGATTTTTTTGCCTCAAGCGGAGTAATACCAATGCGCAATAATACGTGATCAATTAAGCGAATTGGTAAATTAAAAAAGCCCAACAAAATAATTGCCGAGCTTTGGACTTAAGACCTAAGGATAAACAGTCAGCTTTACCTCAAGTTATAACACCTAAGCAGTTACATTCAGCAATGAATCGCCTTCACTTAAACCAAATTTTTCTTGTACTGAAGACAAGATAGACTCTTTATCTTCATCAGATAGCTGGCTTGAATACTCAGTTAATAACTCATCTAAGTAGCTAACCACTTCGTCAGTATCAACAGATTCTAGAGAGTTTTGCGGCGGCGGTGGCGGGCGCTGCCCTTCAGGGCGTCCTGCATCGCCAATACTTTTAGCGTCAAAATCAAGTTCGCTCATTAAATCAGCCAACTCTTTTGTCGGCGAGATCCCCTGCTCTTCAAATGCAGCTTGAATACTTTGCGCATCTTCCGTGCTTAGGTTTTGTGCATCAAATTCTGCAAGTGTTTCTTTAACAAACTCAGTTTGCTCTGAAGTTAAAGCGCTTACTTGGCTAGATTGTTGAGTCATAAAACTCGCTGAACTACCAATACTGTTGATCATATTTTTCTCCCTTAACGTGAGCGGCGTGGTGGCTTGTGTTCACTTAATTCTTGTTCGCTAATTTCGCCATTCCCATCGGCATCTATTTCGTCAAAAATAGTTTGCGCATCGCCTTGCGGTGGTGCACTTTCGCTAAATTCTGCAAGGCTAATCACACCGTCACCATCTGCATCTATGCTTGAAAAGTCAGGTTTAGGTGGTGGGTTATCACCTCCTCTGGCTGCAACATTGGCTGAAAAAGCCATTGATAATAATGCAGCAACAGCAAAAGTAGAAAAATGCTTCATCGTGGTCACCTTGGGTTAAATATTAATAAAGGGTATGAATATAAAGTACGCTTAAAAAACGCAAACATTGTGCAAACAATAAGGAAATAAAAATAAATCCGATTTTTATCATGTTATTTTTACCTTATTCGGTATTTCGGTTATTGTGATAACTAATTACTTAAAACCACTTTCAACACCTGTTTTGAGAGCTAACATACTAAGGACTTATTAACATACATGTTTAATCTTCCAATTTTTCTAGTTGTATCGCAGTGAAAATACCTAAACGCCTCCAGCCACTCGTTGATGATGGCCTAATTGATGAAGTGATAAGCCGCTTAATGAGCGGTAAAGAAGCGGATGTATTTGTGGTACGCAGCGGTGGCGAAATTCGCTGTGCTAAAGTCTACAAAGATGCCGTTAAACGCAGCTTTAAAAAGGCAGCTCAGTACCAAGAAGGCCGAAAAGTAAGAGGCGGACGCCAAGCCCGCGCCATGTGTAAACGCTCTAGTTATGGGCGGCAACTAGAAGAAGAAATTTGGCAAAATGCAGAAGTAGACGCGCTTTCACGTTTATCACGCGCTGGCGTCAGAGTTCCTGATACTTATTACTGTATTGATGGTGTGTTGTTAATGGAGCTTGTGTGCGATGAAGACGGAGATGTTGCTCCACAGTTAGGGCATGTGACCCTTACACAGCAAGACGCTATTGAGCAGTACAGTATGATGGTTCATTATATTAAATTAATGCTGTGCGCTGGTATTATCCACGGTGACTTATCAGAATTTAACGTACTTGTTGATAGTAAAGGGCCTGTAATTATTGACCTTCCACAAGCTGTAAACGCCGCAGCCAATAACAGTGCGCAAGCAATGTTTACGCGCGATGTAAACAACATACGTCGTTATTATGCGCAGTTTGCACCTAGCCTATTAAACACTCATTACGCTAAAGAAATGTGGGCACTGTTTGAAGAGGCCAGCTTAACGCCAAACACTGTGCTCAGTGGAGAATTTGAAGACAGTAACGAATCTGCAGACGTAGATGCGGTACTCGATGAAATACAAGCGGCCGAATACGAAGAGTTCGACCGTTTAGAGCGTATTAAAAACGCTGACGATGAGTAAAACTGCGCTCACGTTTAGCTATTGAGGGTGAACAAACCGATAGCCCACACCGTAAACCGACTGAATAACGCTGTCGGTTTGCGTTACTTCATCCAGCTTTTTACGTAACTTTTTTATGTGGCTGTCTATAGTACGGTGGCTAACTATACGTTGGTCTGCGTACATGGTGTCCATTAAGCTATCGCGTGAATAGATTCTGTTAGGGTTTGAATACAAAGGCTTAAATAGCTGAAATTCAAAATTAGTAAGTTCTATACTGCTATTTTTATAATTTACACTGTAAGTACTTTCATCCAGTGTCATGGCATTATTTACCGGCTCTTTTGTGGTATTCACACGCCTTAAAATTGCTTTTACACGCGCCACCAGCTCAGCATAACTAAACGGTTTGCAAATGTAGTCATCGGCGCCTAGTTCAAGTCCGAGTAACCGGTCAATCTCCTCCACCTTTGCCGAAACCATAATAATGGGCACATTAGAAAACTTTCTTATCGCTTTGCACAGCTCTATACCGCTTTGCCCTGGCAACATAATATCTAATAAAATAACACTTGGCTTATTACTTTCAAGCCAGCTAAGTACTTCATCACCATGATGAATAAGGTGCGTTTGATAATGATGACTTGTTAAAAAGTCGCTCATTAAATTGGCAAGTTTTATTTCATCTTCAACAATGAGTATTTGCTCACTCATATTTATCCTCTACTGAACTAATAAGGGTAATTTAATAACAATGCCAAGCCCGCCAATACTGGCTTTTTCGGCTGATATTTCGCCATTATGACCTTTAACAATATGCTGACAAATAGACAAACCTAAACCAGAGCCACCCTCTTGGCGATTGCGAGAGCTGTCTACACGGTATAAATATTCAAACAAGTGCAATAAATGCGTTTGCTCAACGCCTATCCCGTTGTCCTCTATTATAAGCTCTAAATAGGCTTGGCCTTTAATATTTACGTTATTGGCACTTAAAGAAATAGTTGAGCACTGGGCGTAATGCACCGCATTCATTAATATATTATCTAGCAATTGCAGTATACGTGTTTTATCTGCGTTTACTGTGGTGTTGTTAGCACTATTAAGAAGGTAAAAATTAATAGCGTGCTGCTCAAAAATAACGTGATACTTTTGCTCTATGGAGTTAAGTAAAAAGCCTACATCGGTAGGTTGCATGGTGTAATGCATGCCGCCTAGTTCTGCGCTGTTTAACATGTGTAGGTCGTCAATCAAGCGCTTTAAATGCAGCGCTTCATCGTTAGCAGAACTAATATTTTTATTGTTTGGTTCACGTATCCCAAGCAACATAGCTTCGAGCTCACCGAGTAAAATGCTCATGGGCGTTCTTAGTTCATGAGAAATATTAGCTAACCAGCGTTTACGTACTTGCTCATCTTTAGCGAGCGTAAAGGCCAAGGTATTAAAATCTTCACTAAGCTGGCCCAGCTCGTCTTTTCTATCTAATAAAAGTTTGGTGCTGTACTGCCCTTTGGTTAGCTTATGCATACCACTGGCAATTTGCTTTACAGGGCCAACTAAATGCCTTGCCAGTAAAAAAGACAACAGTAAGGTAAGTAGCCCTGCGGTTAACGCAATAAGCCATAAATAGTTAGTTTGTTGCTTTAAAAAATCCAGCTCGTACCCATCTGCTAGGCTTTTTCTTTTTGAAACAGCAAGGTAAGCAATTGTTTTACCTTCAAGCTCTATGGGCGTTTTAATGTACTTTAAATCCTCAAATAATTTACCAAAAATACGCTGCTGGTTTTCATCCAGTAGTGCATAGTGCGCGGCATGCTCGGGCGGTGGGCGTCGATCTTGTTGCGCCATATGCTGTGGGGGTCTGGGTCTGCGTTCACCGCGAATTTCTGGGCGCTGTGGCATATCGCGTAAACTAGGTAAAAACTGGCTTGATTGCAATTGCGATTCAACCAACCTTAAAAAGCGCTGATCGTTACCTATAATTTTATCCCACGAGGGAGTTTGCGCGTATTTATTAGCCAGCTGTACCGCTAATGGCTCTAATGCTTTTACTTCTTTGGCGTTTACAAAATCAATAATACCTTGGCCAATACTGTACTGAATAAGCACAACAAGCCCCGCAATAATGCTAAAGGTGAAGCTAAATAATATTAAAAAAAGTTTGTTATGAATTTTCATTTATTTTTTATAAACCTGACTCTAAAAGCATTTGAGCTGTTATTTATTGCGTATTTTTTACTGCTAAAACGTATTATTAAAGGCTCTAAGCACTTTAAAGAATAGTCTGTAATACCAATTGTATTAATTGCGTGTTCTATTATAGCGACTTATAAATAGCGCCTTTAATAACAACGTATAACGTTAACAAGTAAAAGTGCAAACAATGTGCATTATATAAAAAATTACGCTCAAAAAAGGCGACCTAAGTCGCCTTTGTTATTAATCGTTTTTTAAATGCTTATCAAAAAAATCGAGAAACGCTTGTAACGTTTTAATTCTATGCGGCTGATAAGACAAATAATGATCGCCATCTTCTAGCTCAATGTAAGTAACATCTTTATCTTCGTCATCTAGTTCATCTTCCATTTCTCTACTATGGTAAATAGGGACAACACTGTCATCGCTACCATGCACAAGTAAAACAGGTTTGTTAATTGATTTAGCAAAATTAACCGGCGAATTGGCCTCTAACTTATCGCTATTTGTTCCAAACTGCTTTCGTACTATGTCTTTGTTTGTAAAGTGTCGGGCTTTACTCACAATATGCTCAAGGTCAGTTACCCCTGCAAAACTTGCCGCACATTTAAATGTTTCAGGGTGTTTAATAACAGCCATTAAGGCGGCGTATCCACCATAGCTTGCGCCACCAATACAAATTTTATCTGGCTGAGCAATCCCTTGGTCTATTAACCAGTTAGCTCCATCTTGTAAGTCATCTTGCATGGCTAAACCAAAACCTTGGATCGACTGCATTAAAAAGTCATAACCATAACCACTTGAGCCACGAAAGTTAGGCTGTAACACGGCATAACCATTATATGCCAGTAGCGCAGTCCAATAGTCAAAGCCTGCATAGTCTCGCGCCATAGGTCCACCATGTGGAAATATAATAGTGGGTAACTTATCGCCTTTCTCATAGCCAACAGGCAGCGTTAAGTAGCCTTCTATAATAAGCCCGTCACGTGCTTTATAGCTGATGTGCTCTTTACCGGCGTATACGCTTTCGTTAATGTGTGGGTAAACGTCTGCAAAAAATGTTAAATCACCTCGCTTTCTGTCACCTAACATGTAGGCGCCTGATGTTTTATCTGAGCTGACATAAAGTACATATTTTTGCTGATCGTCGCTGGTGCTAACAATATCCATTTCAAATGAATCTTTAGGTAGTGATGCTCGTAAAGAGCGATGTAGCTTGTCTAAGTCTTCATCCCAATACGCAATACCATCTTCTAAATGCGAATGCGTAAAGCCTGCCACTTCGCCAGTTTTACGGGAGTAAAAAATATCGCCATCTACATCGTACTTGTCGTCGCTAAAAATGAGCTCACGTTTGTTAGTTGATAGATTAAGCTTAAATAATGCATCACGCCCTTCATGTAGCGCAGTGATGTATAAAAAGTTAGGGTCTTTATCAAAGCCAAGTATCGAAATGCTTTGCTCACTAAATACTTCGTAGCTAAATAGTGTTTGCCACGACTCATTTTGCTCGTTGTACAGCTCGTAAGTAAATTGTGTTTCATCCATTTTTTTAGCAATACGAACCTTGCCTTGTCTATCAGCAAACCAACTGGTTACATCTGCACGAGCACGTTGTATTTGTTTTTTGCGTAAGGTAGTTAGGTCAAGTTCATACACAGCAGGGGTATTGGCTATTTTAAAATCGCCCTGCACGAGTATTTTATTTTCTTGCTCCGGTAAAAAGCTAATAATTCGGTCAGAAAACTGAGGCTGCTTTTCATCACGCGTGTTGTTTGCTCTAAAAGCCAGTTTTATTCCTTTATCATCACTTAGATTATACGAATACATTAATGTAGACGCATACTTAACCCCACCAAATTGATATTTAATGTATCGTGCGCCCAATAACAAAACATCATTATTTGCCCAACTAAACCAGTCAAAAAATACAGTGTGGTTATCCGATTTAATAATCGGCTTGCCCTTGCCTGTTGTAAGGCTTTGCACCATTAAAACTAAATCGCCATCAAGGTTTCTAACATACGCAATGTTATTTCCATCTGGTGAGAGCTTAACTTGGCTTATGCTTTTTAAGCCTGCAAACGCTTCTATGGGTAGCTTTTTATCAGAGGCTGATAGGCAGCTAAAACTAAGTAGGGCAAATACTAAAGTGAGGTAAAGTTTAGACATTCAATATCCATTTGTTTTTATAAGTAACGCTTAATGAGTTAACAGTAAGTGTATAAAGTTAATCTGTTATTTTACAATTATGGCCGCTTTAGTACAAATTTATCTTTAGTAGAGCTAAAGTAGTCTCCACCCATTTTACCTACGCTGTTTAATCGCGTGGGGTCTATATAGCCATTCACTAACACGTTATCGTCAATATAAATCCCCACCACGTTGAGTAGCATAACTTTGCCGCCACCTGGTTCGTCGCTTATCTGAATAACGTCTCTTAAAGTGCACTCGTATCTTACTTTAGCCGCTGCGGCGCCTGGGGATGTTACGTGTGTACTGGCGATTGTTTCAATATTTGCCGCCTCAAATTCACTCACATTATGTGGATAATTAGCGCAGCTTTGATTCATTTTCTCTACTAGCTCTTCACTAACAATATTAACCACGCAGTTGTTAGTGGCTTGAAGGTTTAAAAGCGTGTCTTTATTGGCTTTGTCGCGTGGGTTTACTTGGGTCACGCTCAGCACTGGCGGGTTACAGCTGGCCACTGTAAAAAAAGAGTACGGGGCAATATTAGCAACCCCCTCCTTACTAAGTGTGCTTACCCAAGCAATAGGCCGTGGGCTAATACCCCCCACTAAATACGAGTAAACATTGTGCTGCGTGTTTTGCGTTAAATCTAAAAACATAATTTTCCTTTATACGTCGTACTGCAAATCGTAAAAGCGCTGTATTGCGTACAGTATTTCATAACTGCAGCCACTTTTTTAAATATGCGCAAAAAAATAAACATAGTGTGGTTTAAACGCGATTTACGCCTTAGCGACCATCAACCACTTAAAAATGCATTTAGTGATGATTTACCCACGTTACTGCTATACAACTTTGAGCCACTAATGCTTGAGGATGCACATTATAATGCGCGCCATTGGCGTTTTGTTTATCAATCAATAGGCGAAATAAATCAGCAGCTAACTCGCTATAAAGCAACGCTGTATATTTTTAACCAAAACATGCTGACACTGTTAAACACGCTTAATCAAACATACCAAATAGCAAACATATTTAGCCATCAAGAAATTGGTTTAAACAATACCTTTGAGCGCGATAAAGCCGTGGCTACATGGTGTAAAGCTAACAAAGTTAACTGGCTTGAGTCACAAACGGGCGGCGTTATTCGTGGCAAAAAAAACCGTAAAGATTGGAACGCACGCTGGCAACAAACAATGCAGGCTCCTATTGCTATTCCTAATTGGAAAAACATAAAAACCATTACACTTAATAACTACCAAACACCTAAATTGCCCGACAGCTACACGCAAAATGATGACAACTTTCAAGTAGGTGGGCCTTTAACTGCGCACACAATATTGCAAAGCTTTTTTGCTGAGCGCGGTAAGGGATATCAAAAAGGCATATCTAGCCCCAGCTTAAGCCGTATTCATTGCTCTAGGCTTTCGCCTTATTTAGCGTGGGGTAATATTAGCCTTAAACAAGTTTATCAAACCGCTATTGATGCATACCATGCAAAACACCCAAGCAAAAAAGGCTGGAAGCGCCCGCTTGCTGCATTTGTATCGCGTTTGCATTGGCACTGCCATTTTATGCAAAAGTTTGAAAGTGAGAGTACGATGGAATTTAAAGCGCTCAATGCGGGGTATCATCAGTTCCCCTATAGAAACGATGACAACGTACAACACGATATTAAGCGCTGGGCACAAGGCCAAACGGGTATACCCATTATTGATGCCTGTATGCGCTGTTTAAAAACCACGGGCTATATTAATTTTAGAATGCGCGCTATGTTGGTTAGCTTTGTAACGCATCATTTAAATATAAGCTGGCAGCAGGCAAGCTTACCTTTGGCAAATTACTTTTTAGACTTTGAACCTGGCATTCATTACCCACAAATACAAATGCAGGCCTCAGTTACGGGCATTAACACCATTAGGCATTACAACCCAATTAAGCAATCTGAAGATCAAGACCCAACCGGCGCTTTTATTAAAAAATGGTGCCCCGAACTTGAAAAGCTGCCGATAGAATATTTACACGAGCCTTGGCAACAAACACCAATGGAAGCGCTGTTTAACGACTTTAAACTTGGTGAAGACTACCCCGAGCCAATGCTTGATTTAACTCAAGCCTCTAAACAAGCACGCGAACGTTTATGGCAATATCGCGAGCGCACCGATGTTAAACGTGCAATTCCTAACATATTAAAAAAGCATGTAGGGCTTACTCGTACACACAAAAACACCGCAAAAAGTAATTAATATGCCACATAAAAAAAGTCACTTACCACAAAAAATGTGCCCTGTTTGCAACAAGCCTTTTGCGTGGCGTAAAAAGTGGCAGCGCGATTGGGATAACGTTATTTACTGCTCAGAGCGCTGTAAACGTAATAAAAAGTAAAAGGTATTAATCCTTTATGCAATGCGTGAGCTGGCGTCTATTTTGCAATGGTATGAATAACTCGGCTTTTAAGGCTGTATTTAGGTGTTTTATGTAAATAGCACTTACTCAGCCTGAAAAGCTTACATGCAACGCAAGGAGAAGATGATGACGATTAAAAAAACGGCAAACTCAACCTGGTCAGGCGATATTAAAACAGGTAAAGGCAGTATTTCTACACAAAGCGGCGCACTTGATAAACAACCATTTGGTTTTAATACTCGCTTTGAAGACGAGCCTGGTTCTAACCCAGAAGAATTAGTGGGAGCTGCGCACAGTGCCTGCTTTAGTATGGCGCTTTCGCTTGCACTTGGCGATGCCGGTTTTAAAGCCGATAAAATTGATACTAAAGCCACCGTAAGCCTTGATGAGGTTGATGACGGCTTTGCAGTCACCCATATAGCGCTTGAAGTAAACGCACGTATTAAAGATATTGCTAACGAGCAATTTCAGGCATTGTGTGAGCAAACTAAAAAAAGCTGCCCTATTTCAAAGCTACTTAATACCGAAATTTCCCTAAACGCAACGCTCGACTCAACCGCATAAAACGTAATTTTTAAACCTTACGGTTTTACGCGTTAAGCCAGGTAACCTGTTACTTGGCTTAACACTCATCCCTAACCTTTTTTGAGTTATTTGAATTTAATAGCTCATTTAGCAATGCAATGCCCATCCCTAAAGCAGGCCAAACTACCCATAAATTATTTGGCGATGTAATTAAGTTTATCGCAGTCAAAAATACCAAAGCCACAAAGTAACGTTTTAAATTATCAAAAAATGCTGGTGTATTCATGTTTGCTCTCCTCTTAAAATGTAAGGTTATTATTGCCTTAATTTTTAAGCCTGAAAGGTGCTATTTGTCATCAGTTAATATGACATTAGTCATAAATTTATAGCAGCCCCTTCAAGCGCATCTCTACAAATACTTATACAAACATACAGTTACTTACAATTATTTAAATGTATTTTAAAGAGTATTTAATATAATACCTTTTCTAGATACACCTATTTAATTTTAAGAAAGGATACTTATGCGCTACTTAATGCCACTCTCTTTGCTTGCACTTAGCTGTACAGCATCAGTAAACGCCGAACAATCAGCGTCAAAGCAATGGTTTAATACAATTAACTACGCAAAAATAGATTCACGCTATTACAGCGATAATGTGTACGGATTATCTACGCATTATTACTTTGAAGAGCAACAAAGCTCGGGAGTGTGGGATGATTATGGCTACCTAGATACAGATAGTAATATAGGCTTAAATTACTTTAATTCAGATGGTTATAGTAGAAAAGGGATTTTTGGAGAAGGCTTTTACGGTAATGCTTTTGCAACCATAGAGCTGCCTAATATTGGCGATACTGATACCTATTCACTTGGCATAGGTTACTTATTTGCTGATTCGTTAAAAGTATCTGCACGTATGATAGATTACGAATATGGTGACACAGTTTATTTGTTTAAAGCTCAATATAATCACCAAATTAATGACACCGACTACATTGGTTTTACTGTTGAGACGGATGATGAAATAGAGTCGTGGGACTTATCATCACGTTACTTTGCTCACCTTTACGATGAACGCTACTTTACTATAAATGCTGACTATCTCGATGCTGGCGATGATTCAATTTTTAATGTGTTGGCAAATTATTACTTTAATAAGCATGTTGCAGTTGGCGTTGGTTTATACGACTCAGATTTAGTTGTTGAAGGTAAATACTTTATTAACGATAACTACTATTTTACAGCTAATTACACCGATAACGATGACTACGATATATACAATCTCAGTTTTGTAGCTCAGTTTTAGTAAATACAAAAAAGCCGCCTTGCTGGAGTCACTTCAGCTAAATAAGGCGGCTTTTATATTAAAACAGCTATAGCTTACATATTACCTAGCTCTATCATCATTGCGGTATACATACGTAAATTAAGCGCTAATTGCTCAAGCGTAATAAATTCATGCTCTGAGTGGCCGGTATAACGTTTGCCTGGCATTGAAGGGCCAAACGAGACTGCATTATCAAATAATTTTGCGTTAGTGCCGCCCCCTATTGATACAAAGTCAGCTTGTTCGTCACCTGTAAAATGTTTAAAAATATCAAGCAGCTTTTGTGCGTGCGGCGCGTTATCTAACAGCATGGGTGTACCAATAACGGTTTCAACTTTAGTAAGCGTTACGTTATTTGCAGTTTCCCATTCCTTAATCGCACTGTTTATTTGCGCTTTAAGTAGATTTTCATCTTTACCAACTGGGCGGCGCGCGTTAATGGCTAACGTTAGTGCGTTACCATCGCGTTCAATTACGGTAGGGGCTACGCTCATTGGGCCCATGAATTCATGCTCGTAGGCAATATTACCAAATTGCTTACCATGAATATCTAAGCCAATTAATTGATTTACAAATTTTATAAGCTGGCCATCGCTATTATTTTCAAGTGCTACGTCTTTAAATAGCTCGCTCAGGTGTGCAATAGCATTAACACCCGACTCTGGCTCTGATGAATGCGCAGACACCCCTTTTACAGTTATTTTTAAGCCTTCAGCTTGCTCTTCAAAGTTAAACTCAACTTCACTAAGTGTTTTAGCGTTAGCTTTTAATGAGTTAATAACGACAGCGCTTGCGTTATGCAGCACTAAGCTTGCATCTTCTGGTATTTGGCTTTTAAACGCGCCGCCCGCTAAATTACTCACATACATACCGGTTTGTTTTGAGGTAGCATTAAAAGTAGGAGCAATTAAGCTCCAGCCTTTCTCGGCTACTACAACTGGGTATGATGCATCAATGGTTACGGCGTATTTTGGCTGCTCGTAGGTTTTCATAAATTCTGTAAGCGGGCCCCAGTCAGATTCCTCAGCTAGGTAAATCATCAGCTCTATGCGGTTATTAAGCTCTATGCCTTTATCTTTAATCGCTTTCATGGCGTATAGTGCGGTGGCTATTGCGCCTTTGTCGTCTTCTGTGCCTCGCCCGACTAATTTTCCAGGCTCTGAGGTATCAATAATAAATGGGCTTTGTTTCCACTTACTAGCATTGGCCGGTTGTACGTCACCGTGGGTTACAACGGTAACCTTTTCGTTTTGATCTCCCATGCCTATAAGCACGGTGTAGCCTAAGTCTTGATAATCAAACCCAAGCTCTGCAGCTTTCATTTTTAATACTGATTTAAAATTAATAAAGTCAGGATTTTGTGGCGCGGGTATCGACTCTTTATTTACCGTAGGAAAAGCTACTAAATTAGTTAACGTGTGAATTTGTGATTGTTGATAAGTATCCACAGCGTAATCGGCAACACTATCAATATTTGTATGTAATTGTGCATGTGCGCTAAAAGCAAATAAAGCACTGCAAAGCAAAGCTAACTTTTTCAAAACGTATCCTTTTGTATGAATCATTACTACCAATGCGCAATAATAAATCGCTTAAATAATTAAATTGGTATTAAAGCTAAATTATACCGCCAAGCAATAGTATTAAATAGCGCTTTGCGGCAGGGTTACAACAATCGCGCTTTAAATTTAGATAGCGGCTTACATTGCATTGGTTGTATAATGCGCGACCTTAATTAATCAGAGTATTAGTACTAATGAACCGCCGCAAAAAAATTGTCACCAAATTTCAGAAAAAAGATAAACGTGCTAATGCTAAATTGCATAAAAGTAATAAACCGGCGTATGTATCAAAAGCAGAGCGTGAAAAACTAGCTTTAGAGGCGCAGCAAACAACCAACGCCGAGCAAGTTACGCCAACATCAGATTAAACTAAAGCGCCAAGCAACCTATTCTCAACGCTTTATATGGGTTTAAAATGCGTAACTGGCACTTATATTAAATGAGCGCCCTTGCCCAGCTAATTGAGTAAACCCCATGCTGCTACCTTGCTTAAGCGCTGCAATACTTACCCCGCCTAGGGGTAATTGATAAAACGTATCAAATAAGTTTACCACCTCAATACCCAGCGTAAGCGCATCAAAAGAAGCTTTAGAGCTTATATTAACTAAGCTGTAACTAACGGTTTGGTTTTCTAAGCGGTTAACATCAACGCGTGATTTTGTATCCACCCATTGCCACGACAGCGCATTTTCAAATAATCCTATTTGCTGGCTTAATGAGAGCGCTGTATGCAATGGCTTAATTTGATAAATCGGTTGGTTAGTGTCGCGGCGCTTACCACGAGTGCTCGTTATGTTTGCTTTTAATTGCCATTCGCCAAACTGTGTTGATTGATAAAGTGCCTTACTTATATCAAGCTTTGCGCCATAAAGTGTGGCGTCAACATTAGTAAAGCTTAAAATGTTACGTGTTGTGTTTGCTAATCCATAACTATTAAAACTACGTACAATATCTGCATCAATGTAGTCAGTTATATCGGTGTACCACACATTAGCACTTACCCGCCACGCATCATTTTTTGCTGTTTTTGAATACGTTGCACTGATGGTATGAGCGGTTTCGGCTTTGAGGTTTGGGTTACCAATATAACCATTAGCGTCGCCGTACCAGCCAATCATAGTGCTTGCCATATTACTTACACCCCAGCTGTAGCGCTCATATAAATTAGGGGCTCGGTTTTTACGGGCAAGGCCTAATTGCAGCTCGTCATAAAGTGTAATTTGATAATTAGCTAATACATTTACATCAACTAAGGTGTCGGTTTTATCTCTATCAGCATTGTTGAAGTTATTGGCAGCTAGCGCATTATTGGCAGTTGTCATTGTGCTCATACTGCCCATATTCATCATACTCATGCCATCGTTATAGGCTTGTACTTCATCAACCTGTGTATTAACACGCTCAACCCTTATACCCGTATTTAACCAGAGCTTGTTATTGATTTGGCTTTCATATTCTGCAAATAAGGCAATACGCTCACGCTTACCGTTATTAATATTTATATAATCATTTGGCCCCATCATGGTTGAGCTTTCAATCGCCGGCCACCAATCATCAATGCGGTAATTATAATATTCTTGTCCAAGTAGTAATGAGCTATTTTGATCAAGTGTAAGGCGCCATTTAAGCTGTGTGCTTATGTCTTTTGCATCTGTTTTCATGGGCATCATGCCGGTTTTTTCTTTACTAAAAAAACCCATTTCGTGTTTAACGCTGTGCCAGTTAACCTGCCCTTCAAACTCGCTATTTTCAAAACTGCGCTTATATTGGGCAATAGCGCCATAG
>CEQX01032027.1_pt1 | contig 38377 bp, 30 predicted proteins | sample 356261 | NCBI WGS metagenome assembly CEQX01 (sample SAMEA2621076, study PRJEB7988) | marine metagenome | isolation source: saline water (ENVO:00002010), including | reverse complement strand
TCTGACACTGCTATTTCTATTTTTGTTTTAGGAAGTACGTTAACTTCATATTCTGACCCTCTGTAAAGTTCCGTATGCCCTTTTTGTCTGCCAAATCCTTTGACATCCGTGATTGTTAAACCTGAAACTCCAACTGCTGAAAGAGATTCTCTGACTTCATCAAGGATGAAAGGCTTAATAATCGCTGTTATTAATTTCATCTTTATTCCTTTAATAGTTGAACAAATACATAATTACACATGCAATATCTGTGCCAACATGAAGGTGTAAATTTATTGCCTAAAGAACTCAATTTAGAAATTAGATGGTCAAATTGAGTGCCTGACAGGATGATTAGGCATTAAAAGGGGTCAAATTATTTCTGGAATTTTAAATTTTTTATCGAGTTGATTGAGAATCTCTTGGAGTGCTCCTCTATTTTCAGTAAATACTTCAAAAGCAGAGTTACCGACTTCCTTTAAAAGATCTCTATTTTCAATTAGTTCAATAAATTGTTTAGATAATTCCTCAGCATTATTGACTATGAACAGAGCTTTGTTATCGAGCAATTGAATTGAGATATCATGAAAATTTCTTAAGCTTGGGCCAGACAGCAGGGCCAAACTCTGTGCGGATGGTTCAAGTAAATTTTGACCTCCATGATTAATCAAACTACCTCCAATGAATGCTACGTCCGCCAGAGAATATAGAAAGTTTAATTCGCCTATGGTGTCGCCCAGTAAAACTTGTGTCTTTTCACTAATTTCTGTCTTCTTAGATCTAGATGCCAGATTAAGCCCAGAATTTCTTATTATCAGTTTTACCCTATTGAACCTCTCCAAATGCCTTGGAACTAATATAAGCAAAGCATTAGGATATTTTTTTTGAATGTACTTAAAAGCCTCGAGCACTATTTCTTCTTCACCCTCATGCGTACTTGCAGCTATGAGAGTCGGCCTTAACTCACCTTTTATAGACCAATCTCTCCTTATATTGTTTGAAATTTCTTCAAGTTCACTTGGCACATCCTGATCAAACTTTAAATTTCCACATAGATTGATTTCTTTTTCATTGGTTAGTTCAGAAAATCTTTTCTTGTCAGATTCAAACTGAGCGAGTATCAAATCCAATGACTGAATAGCAGGAGCTATCAAAGACTTATATTTAGAATAATTTTCCTTAGATTTCTCAGAAAGACGAGCATTCACAAGAGCCGTATAAATACCTCTTTTTTTACAACTATTAAGAACATTAGGCCATATTTCTGTTTCAAGCAATATGAGTATTTTGGGTCTCCATCTATCCAAGAAAAGATCCAGGAAAAAAGGAATATCAACAGGGATATACTGATGCTTAATCTTATTTCCTAATTTCTCAATCAGTAGCTTTGATCCAGTAGGGGTAGTTGTAGTGACCAAAATTTCTGCTTTGCTGTAATTATTTAATAGACTTCTAAGCAGAGGCATGGAAGCATTTACCTCCCCCACAGAAACAGCATGTATCCATATTATTGATTTATCTTCCGAAGGAGAGTCAACATTGAATCCAAGCCTTTCTCCCCATCTGAAAAAATATTCTCTATTATTGAAACCCTTCCAAAATAATCTTAGGAAATACAATGGCAACAATATACAAAATACTGCTGTATAAAGCTTTCTAGGCATTAGCCTATGCTAACATAGCTGTTATTTCTTAATTAAACTAAAAATCGTGATAATAGTAACGGGTAGCAATGGATTTATTGGATCTAATTTGATCAGGGGACTTAATAAAAAAGGCTACAAAGACATTATTGCTGTTGATGATCACTCAAGAGAAGACTTAAAAGAGAATATAGTCCACTGCAATATTAGAGAATTTATCGATATTGATGATTTTTTAGTCATGGTTCAAAAAGAAGAGATAGATAAAAAAAATATTAGTGCAATTTTTCACCAAGGCGCTTGTTCGGATACCATGGAATGGGATTCAGAATATTTATTTAAAAATAATCTTTTATATTCGAAAGAATTGTTAAATCTTGCACTAAGATCGAAGTGTCCTTTAATTTATGCATCTTCTGCGTCTGTATATGGGGGTGGCGAGATTTTTGTGGAATCTTTAGAAAATGAAAGTCCGATAAATCTGTATGCATATTCTAAATTTAAATTTGATCAGCTTGTGAGAAAAGAATTGAGTAGAAGTAACACTCAAATAGTAGGTCTAAGATATTTCAATGTTTATGGACCTCATGAACAACATAAAGGGAAAATGGCAAGTGTAGCGTACCACCTTCATAATCAGCTTAAAGATGGCGACAAAATAAAATTATTTAAAGGATCTGACGGTTATGATGATGGAGAGCAAAGGCGAGATTTCATATACGTGGAAGACGTAATAAAAGTTAACATCTGGTTTTTTGAAAATAGAGAAATTTCTGGTATTTTCAATGTTGGAACTGGTAGAAGTCAGACCTTCAATGATGTTGCTAAATCCGTAATAGACTGGAATAAAAAAGGCAAAATTGAATATATTCCATTTCCAGAAGCATTAAAAGGCGCTTATCAGAGCTTTACCGAAGCTGACATAAAAAAGTTAAGGGATGTGGGTTATCAAGAAGAATTCATAAGTGTCCAAGATGGTGTTAAAAGATATTTAGACTCGATTGAAAATTGGCCTAAGAATGAACCAACTTAAATTGTTATCAGAAACCGAGCCAAGATTTCGAGAAACTCTTAGATCTATAGGTGACTTTCTTACATGGATTGCTATTGGAATTTTATGGCTGCTATCTTTTCTTCCTTACTCGATTTTGATGAAACTTGGGGATTTAATAGGATTATTACTTTACAAAATAAGTCCACACAGAAGAGAAATAACTAAGATAAATATTGAAAGGTGCTTAAGACTTGAAAGCAATGAAACAAAAGACTTATTGAAAAAAAATTTCCGTTCCATCGGTAGAGGGATATTTGAGTTGGCAATTGCTTGGTGGTCTTCTGAAAAACGTATAAAAAAATTTAAGACAAGAATCATAAACGAAGAAATTTTTAAAAATTCAGAGGAAGGAATGCTAGTTCTTATTAAACACTCTACTCATCTCGAATTGGATCTTAGATTATTAAGTCAGTATCTTGATCTATCTGGTATGTACAAACTTCAAACAAATAAAGTTATAAACTACGTAATGACATCAGCCAGAAATAAATACATAAAAGGTTCTCTGACTAACAAAGAAGCTATGAAAGCTTTTAGATGGATAAAATCTGGGCAGAAATTCATATATGCTGCTGATCAAGACTACGGATTAAAAGTATCTGAAATGACTCCATTTTTTGGTCATGAAGCTGCAACGGTTACCTTTCCTAAAATTTTTGCAAGGAAAAAAATAAGAATAGTCTTTGCAGATGTTTCTAAGGTAGGAGGATTTTTTGAGATCGAGTTCAAAGAATTGGATACCTCTGAAGAGGATAAAGTCTTACAAAAAATTAATGAACTGTACCGTGAATTTATACTTAAAGAAAAAGAGAGTTATCTTTGGATGCACAGAAGATTTAAATCTGGGTACGAAGAGTCTATTTATCCTAAATGGTCAAGTAGGGATAAAAAAAGAAAGAAAAGAAGAGTCAATCGAAAAGCTTAAGTTATCTGTTTGAGAATCTTTGTTGTTGAAAGGCCCTTCACCAAAGGAATAGTAATAACCTTCCCTCCTGCTTTCTGTACCTCTTTAGAGCCAACTATTTGATTGACGCTGTAGTCGCCTCCTTTGACTAAAACGCTAGGCTTTATAGATTTTATAAGCTTAATCGGAGTTTCTTCATCAAATACTGCAACTTTATCAACACAACCTAATGATGCTAAAACTTTGACTCGGTGCTCTAGTTTATTATGTGGACGATTTTTTCCTTTTAATTTCTTTACAGACTTATCAGAATTTAAACCTACAATCAAAACATCTCCCAATTCCTTAGCTGCTTGAAGATATTCAACATGTCCGGCATGTAAGATATCGAAACAGCCATTAGTAAAAACCACTTTCTTGCCCTTAGAGGTAAGATCATGAGCATATGAAACAATTTCTTCAAGATGCATATATGATTCCTCACTTAATAGAGGGCTTATCTCTGCTTGGCTTACTGATGCTGTTCCTGATTTACCTACTACGATACCTGCAGCTATGTTCGCCAATTTTATTGACTCGGAGAGATCTAAGTCTCCAGCAAGTCCGGCCGCTATGCTTGCTATGACTGTATCGCCAGCTCCTGATACATCAAATACATCTTTAGCATTTGTAGAGAAATCTTCTCGAGTAATTTTTCTATTTTTCTTTCGAAGAAGAGTCATGCCTTCTGGCCCTCTAGTAATCAGGAGAGAATTTAATTTCAATTCATTAATTAGGGCTCTTCCTTTTGATGTAAGGTCGTTCTCATCTTTTATCTTTCCAACTACTCTCTCAAATTCATGAAGATTAGGAGTTATGATATCGACATATTTATATTTTGAAAAATCATCACCTTTGGGATCCACAAGGATAACTTTCTTCAATTTTTTAGCTTCCTTGACTATCAATGGAATATTCTTCAAGGTGCCCTTCCCATAATCCGAAATAATTAAAACCTTATTTCTTTTCTGCTTAATGAGTTTTTTGTAATTCGAAAGGGAAGATTTCCAATCAGTTTCAGAAAACTCTTCTTCATTATCAATTCTCAAAAGTTGTTGCTGAGACGATAAAATTCTGAGTTTTGTAATTGTAGGTAAATTGGATTGAACTAAAGAATTTTTAATTTTACTTTCTTTAAGTAAATCTTTTATCTGCTTTGAAGAATCATCTTTGCCTGTTACCCCAATCAGTGTTGCATTTGAACCTAGACTTGAGATATTTAATGCGACATTAGCCGCACCTCCCAACCTAATTTCTTGTTTTACTGGCCTTAAAACAGGAACCGGTGCTTCAGGGGAGACCCTATCAACACTTCCAGATATATATTTATCTAAAATTACATCCCCGAAAACAAGGATATGCCCTTTATTTAAAGTGTTTAGGTTCATAAATTCTGATTATATACCTTGAGATCATTATGCTGTTCTATATTATTAGATTAACTATTTTGTTTTTTAAATGACAGTAAATTGAATCCGCTTAAAAATGATAATTGATTTTCCTCAAGACATAAATGAAGTAAAAGGTTTTCTGGATCCAGAGGAAGGCGAGGCTTTATATTCATGGTCCTTAATTTGCACTGCAAATGGTGATGCCCTTGAAATAGGCAGCTACTGCGGTAAATCCTCAGTTTATATTGGCTCGGCAGCCAAGGAAAATAAAAGCAGACTCTATTCAGTAGATCATCATAAGGGGTCTGAAGAACAACAGCCAGGTCAAGAGTATTTTGATCCTGACCTTATTGATTGTTCTGGAAAAGGAATAGATACACTGCCGCACTTTCTTGAGACTATTAATGGGTTCTGCCTTGAGAGTATTGTTATACCTGTAGTCTCTACATCAGAAGAAGCCTCTGAAGATTTAAAAGGAAACTTTTCTTTTATCTTTATCGATGGGGGCCATAGTGAGGAAACAGCTCAAAAGGATTATTGTCTCTGGTCAGAAAGATTGTCTATCAATGGAGTCTTGGCAATACATGATGTTTTTCCCAATCCAAATGATGGGGGCAGGCCACCCTATAATATATACACCAGAGCCCTTGATAGCGGAATGTTTGAAGAAGCTGAAGCTGTAAAATCTTTGAGGGTTTTAAAAAAAATAAAAGCTTAGGAATTGTTACCAATTCTTCAAAAACAATTCTGATCCAGGCGTAAATTTATAAACTGCATCGGCAGCAATTAAAATTGCTCCAGCAGTCCAAGTGGGCTTTTCAACAGGCCAAAACTTTTTGTCGGTATAGACATACCCTGTCCAATAAAGATTATCGTCTTGATCGCGCCATTGATGCAGTGAATCTAGCAGTTCTTTAGCTTTGTGAGAAAAGCCAATTCGTTCAAGAGCTACAACAAGCTCAGAACTTTCAGCGACGGTGACCCAAGGCTCTTCCCGAACACACTTACAGCCTTTTCCTTCAACTATGAAGTCTGACCATTTTGATTCTATAAGCTTTACACTTTTTTCTCTGTTGTAGACTCCACACATAATTGGATAATACCAATCCATGCTGTATCTAGATTTACTATCCCAGCTCCTGTCGTATCTTTCAGGATTATTATTCAAAGAGTGCTTCAACCTCTCCATAGAACTACGAATATTTTGATCTGGTAAATTGAATTTTTTATATATTGCCGAGGCACATTCAAGACTTTTGAAGATTGAACTGCTACCTGTTATTAAGGAATCGTCTAGTATTTCTTTACCTTCTTCTGCTGCCCAGTAGATGTCTCCATCTTCGGTTTGCATCGACAAGATAAAAGACACTGACTGCGATAGAGTAGGAAGCATTTTTTTTAAAAATGCTTTATCCTCAAAGATAAGATAATAGTGCCAAAGGCCTGTAGCTATATAGGCTGTAAAATTGGTTTCTCTTCTTTTTGTAGTTGGAATAGAGTCTTTATATTCTGAATACCAGGACCCATCTTCAAGTTGTTGATCTTTTAGCCATAATAAAGCTCTTTCACTCTCTTCTTTTCTGTTTGCGATAGAAAGAGCCATGGCAGCTTCTATATGATCCCAAGGGTCTAGCTTCTCTTCTTTTTCCCATGGAATTGAGCCGTCATCATTTTGAACAGACAAAATGTAGTCTATTGAGCTTCTGTAGAACTCTAAATCAGAGCTTCTCATTTAAGCTGGCTTCCTAAAGTACATTACTAAACTCTTACCTATCAGAGGTTGAAGAACTGATTCGAGCAGTTTTGTCAAAAGAGGTCTCTTCATCAGATCCCACACTAAAAGTCTATGATAGAGTTTGATGATATATGATGTTTCTTTCGTATCCCAAAATAAACACTGAAGCCACCAATAAGGAGAATGTAATCCATGAGCCCAGTGAAAAGAAAGGTATTCTAGACCATTACTGACCGCCAAATCTTTTAATTGGCTATGTTTGAAGATTCGTACATGTCCTCCGGGAGTTTTAGAATATTCTTTACTCAATTTCCAACAAATTAACTCTGGAAGATACCTTGGTACGCTCAAAGCTAAAACTCCGCCTGGCTTTAAAACTCTTATTAATTCTTTTACTGATTCCTGAGGACAATCAATATGCTCGAGAACTTCACTACACATAACTGCATCAAGTTTAGAATTTTCAATTGGGATTTGATTTATGTTGCCAACCCCAAAATTACAAGTTGTTTGAAGTTTAGAAAGATCAAAATCATAAAGTCTTGATTTAGCTGTTTTAATATCTTTTTGCGAAAGATCCAACCCAATTACATTTGCTGAAGTTTCCAAGAGGGCTCCTATAGAATGTCTACCTTCACCGCAACCCATGTCGAGCAATGTCTCACCTTCTTTTAGATTCAGCCTTTTATACTCTATTGTGTTCATTATTAAATTTTTGTATGACCTCACTAAAAGATTTCACATACGAGCTAGCTGCTAGCTTCCAGTCAAATTTGGCTTCCATTCTTTCTCTTCCCTTCAAGGAGAGTTCTTTTTTAAGGTCGGAATCTTTAAATAGTTTTAACACTGCTTTTTCTATCTCTTTGGAGGAAGCCGGTAAAATCTCTACTGCACAATCTCCAACAACGTCTTTTAATCCTCCTGAATGAGTAGTTATTAATGGGACACCACACGCCATTGCCTCTCCCGCACCAAAACCAAAACCTTCATATAATGATGGAATTACTGAGATCTCAGATGAATGATAAAGATCAACTATCTCATTTTCGCTTATTCCAGACTTAAATGTAATAGAGTCTTTTAGAGAGAGCGAATCTATAAGGGCGCTCACTTCACTGTTACTTGGAGGCTTACCAATGACAGTTAATTTAGTACCTGGGAATTTCTTTTTAATCTCAGGCAGTGCCTGAACTAGATACTTAAGGCCCTTAAGAGGAATATCTGCACTTGCTGTTGTTATAATCATGTTTTTCTTTATAAGTTCCCTCGATCCTGGTTTAAAAGTATCAATATCAATACCATTTAGAATAACTTCGACATTTTCAGGAAGCACTTGAAACTCCTCAATAATGTCTTTCTTCGAGGACTGACTGACTGTAATAATTTTTTTTAATTTTGGCGCAACGTTTTTTTGCATTGGCAGAAAATTATGCCATCTGATTGATGATAACTTTTCTTTCCAGTTAGCTGCGCTCTCCATCTCGAGTTTATGATCTTTTGTGATGGGATGATGTATTGTCACTGCTAAAGGAAAGATATCCTGTATATCTAGAAGAGAACTAGCAAGGCATTGATTGTCTAAGATTACATCAAACAAATTTTTTCTCTCCTTTAAATAGCAATAAGCTCTCTTTCCGTAAGTATAAGGTTCAGGAAAGCCACCAGTCATAACTGTTAACCATTCATATAGATCTAATGGTCTGAAAAAAAACTTAAAGCTGAATAACTTTGCCCTCTGATCAGTCTCGAACATACCTAAACTTGGTATCTTTATCAATTCAATAGTCTCATCAAGTTCAGGATACGGAGGGCCTGACAAAACAGATACATCGTGACCTAAATCATTAAGAGCCTTACTCAAATGTTTAATATATATGCCTTGGCCTCCTGAGTAAGGATGACTTCTATAGCTCAATAGTCCTATTTTCAAATCAACTTCCCTTTAAATTTTTTTGTAATTTCAAATATAAACGGCTATGAATTTTCAAACTTCTTAAGATCCTGTTTTTATCCCTGCTAATTGCTCTTCTATAGGTTAATTTAGAATATTTTCTAGATGAAGAATCAAGATCAAAGGTTACAAGACCGTTTTCATTGAAAAAGAAATTTGAGGTTTTTGCATCTCCATGACTAAATTTTATCCATTTCATTCTTTTAAAGAATACCTCAATATCATTGGATAGATCGTAATCTAAGTTTTTCTCAAGAAAATCATCGAGCCTATCTCCATCTATTTCCTCTGTTACCAAAAATGACTCCCTTGCCCCTAAAGTTCCTTTTCCCTCAAATAACAATAATACTTTTGCAGTCTTTATCCCCGCAGCATTCAACCAGAGGGTAGATATACATGAATTATAAGCACGTGTTTTTTTTACTAACCGCGTAATGCGATGGAATATATTTTTTATTCTATATTTTTTAACATAGAAATTTCTGTCTTCTTTTTTTACTCTTACTACTAAATGCCCTGCCTCATTTTTTATTACCTCACCGTCTTTTATTAAAAGATTTTCATCATTTATGTAAGGCGCTACAATTTTAAAATCAAATTCCATGTCAACGAAACACTTTCCGTATTTGTTTTTTAATTGAGAGAGATTTTCGTCTGTTCTTAAAGAATTATTTTTCGAAAGTTCTCCTAGGGCAGGCTTGAGATACATCCTAAAAGCCCGACTTGTTATCTTTTCGAGAATGTGACCGTAACCAGAAATCAAAGTTCTAAGAGAGCAATCGTAATAAATCATCATGAATCTGTAGAAGTCTCTCTCCGAAAGACCAAATTGAAAACAAGAATGAAAGAGTCCTCCTAAATCTTTCACTACCCATCTCCGAGGAACCTTTGATCTTATTTGGGCCCTATGCAAGTCAATTACATATAGTTGAGGCTCAATAAAATCAAGGTCGTTTTTTATATGTATATGACATAAATATAAATCTCTGTGATTTAAACCGCTATGGTGCATTTTCTTAACTAATAAAGCGACTTTTTGGATTAGGACAATTTTTTGTTTCAGTGTAAGTTTTTTGAAATGTCCCTCAAGGAAAAAATCTTCAAGAGAAATAGTTTCATAAAGCTCTTCAGTAATGAGGAAAGAGGAAGAATTAGCTGGATTAATTCCTCTCTTACCAAATCCTTTCACCTCAGGGCAATTAATATTGTTATTCCTTAGTAGGTTCAAAGCGTCATATTCCCTTTGTGCTCCAATCACAGGCATTTTAATTTGTAAAAGATTTTTAAAAATTTCCTTCCACCCAACTGGTCCGTGATATTTAATAAAAAAGTTCTTTTGATTGAGTTGAAATCTTTTTGTTATTCTTTTCTCGTATTGTCTAAAAACTTCTCCATCTATTTCTTGCAGTTGTTTAAAGTTGCCATCATTTGATGCGAGAGAGCTAAGTTCATTAGCTAAAAAATAAAGATCCTTCATTGAAATGTTTTTTCTATAAAATCTGATACGAATCGGAACCTAGAATAAAAATAATCTTGTTTTGCCAAAGGTTTGATTAAATTTTTTATTGATAATAGTCTTTTTGAAGAGAGTAATTCTTCAAGAAGCAAATTATATTTATCTTGATTAAAATCTCCCTCAACTACAACTCCAGATTTTAAATTTAGGACCTCGCTTGAAAACCCTACCTCACTAGAGACCAAAGTAGGTAATCCTGAAACTACTGCTTCAACAATTATATTACCAGCAGCTTCTTCTCTTGCTGGATGTACTAATAAATCTGATGACCTCATGAAAGAAGCAACGTCACTCCTCGGACCTAAAAACATAACCTTTTTCATCAAAGAAAGCTTTCTAATAGATCTCATAAAGGGCTTACTATCGTCATCTCCTATGACTATTAGACTTGCTGGAATATTGCATTTTGCCAGATGACTCATCCCCAAAATTGCTCTATCAAGACCTTTTCTTGAAAAGTCAGACCCAACAAAAAGAATTATCTTTTCTTCTGAAGGAATATCAAATAACTTATGGATATTTATACTTTGATGCAAGCTCCAATTTTCATCAATGCCAGGAGGAATTATTGTCATTCTCTCAGAATCCGTATTGTAAAAACTTTGAAAATCATTTGCTTGGTTTTTATTCAAAAGAAGAAGCTTGGTATGATAATTATTCGAGAAGACTGAATTCTCATATTCAAGAGCTTGCCTATATCTTCTAGTAAACTTTTGAATTGGGTTTTTAAGAATCGCTTGCTTTTTAAAACAAGTGTCAGCTGCGAAATATAAATCTAACCCTGGCATTTTATTGAATCCAAAAATAATATCAGGTGAATAACGACTTAAAGATCTTTGGACATTTTTCACAAAGTTCTTATTTTTGGAAAAATTTGAATATCCCCTGCTCCCGAGCTCTGTAACTTCATAGTCTCTTGGAATTTCACCTTCCCAGTTTCTTGTAAAAATTTTAACTTCATAACCTCTTAAAAGAAGTTCTTTTGAGACTCCAAGAAAATCCTTTTGTAATCCTCCGTAAGGAAAATATTTAAACAAAAGCAAAGCTATTTTTTTATTCATTTAAAATTAAATTTCCTCTAATGCTATGATAACTTCAGAAGGCTCTATGGATAATAAAGACTGGTGATAACCTTCATTAACATCTCCTCTTCTTATCTTTTCATAACCCTCTGTCTTTCGGATAATTACTCTCCTAGAGATTAGCGGAGGGGTGTATTCCGGTGATGAAGGTCCATACAAAGCAACTAGGGGTCGCCTTACAGCCGCAGCGATATGCATTAATCCAGAATCATTGGTGACAACTTTTTCACAAAAGGCTAGAAGATCTATGACGTCCTCCAAACTTGTCTTGCCAATCAAATTATGAAAATTATTTTCATTTAAAAGATTATTCAAATTCTGAATCTCGATACCAGTATCAATATCGTTAATAGAACCGAAACATAAAACATTCCATCCTTTGTTAATGTATTCTCTAGCTACCTGAGAATAAAATTTGGGAGGCCATTTCTTTGAAGGTCCAAACTCAGCTCCAGGACAAATGGCAAGGCTAGGTAAATCTGAATTTATTTCTAGTCCATCTATTCTTTCTTGCTGATTTTTAAAATCAATTTGGAGAGAAGGAAAAGACAAGTTCTCTAGTTTGTAAGCTTCTTCTTTGATTGACAGCGCAGCGAATTTTTCAACCATCAGGTCGTTATCCTTTTTTTCAAGAATTCTAATATCATTCAAAAAGAAATAACGCATTTCACCTAACCATCCAGTGCGAACAGGTATTTGAGCGAAGAGAGGAATTAATGACGACTTTAAAGAATTTGTTAATACTATGGATCTATCATAATTAGTGTCTCTCAGTTGTTTTGCAAAGAAATATCTGGAAACTAGCTTTAAATCTCCGTGTTGAAAAGGTGAGACAATTCCTTTGTGCACTTCAGGCATCCTTTTTACCAACGCGAGGCACCATTTGGGAGAAATGACATCAATGCTACACTCTGGTTCTTCTTGTTTGAGACGTTTATAAAGAGTTTGAGCCATCACAGAATCGCCAACCCATGACGGCCCTATGATTAAAATCTTCATTATTTTTATCCGACGAAAGTATTCCAAGAGGAATTAAAATCTCTTGTTCCTCTAACTTGATCAAAATATGCGCTTTGCAATCTCTCTGTAATCGGACCCCTTATACCCGATCCAATGGGCTTTCCATCAAGCGAATTAATTGGAACAACCTCGGCCGCAGTTCCCGAGAAGAATGATTCATCAGCAGTCAAGACATCATCGACTATAAGTTTTTTTACTTCATAAGGAATCTCTAATTTCTCAGCCAAATCCAATATGGTTCTCCTTGTAATTCCATCTAAGCAGGAATCAAGGTCAGGAGAATAAAGAACCCCATCTTTGACAATGAAAAAATTCTCCCCACTACCCTCAGCAACATACCCATCTGCATCCAGCATTAAAGCCTCATCAAATCCATTATCCAAAGCTTCATTTAGAGCAACGATAGAATGGACATAATTTCCATTAACTTTTGAATTTGAAACTGGATTTCTCACTTGTCTTTTATAAGTTGAAAGCTTTACTTTTATTCCCTTTTCTCTTGCTTCTGGCTCCATATATGATGGCCATTCCCAAGCAGCAACCATTGTATGTACTTGTAAATTATCTGCCCGTAAACCCATTCCTTCCGAGCCATAAAAACACATGGGGCGTATGTAAGCCTCTTTTAAATTATTTGCTTTAATTACTATCTCATGTGCGCTATTTATCTCTTCTTTAGAGAAAGGTATGTCCATATCAACAGTTGAAGCCGATCTAAACAGTCTGTCAGTGTGGTCTTGTAGTCTAAATATTGAAGGTCCTTTATCAGTGTCATATGCTCTAACACCTTCGAACACTCCCAATCCATAATGTAGTGTATGAGTTAGTAAATGAGTATTTGCTGATTGCCAGTCCACCATTTGACCATCAAACCAAATTTCTCCTTTTATTTTTGAAAGATCCAAATCAAGTTCCTTTTAACTTTTTTATATTCTATCTATATAAATAATTTTATGTACACTAAATATAACAGTCAGCAGATATAATCCAACGATGGACATAAATCCACATATTTTTAGAGCTAATGATATCAGGGGTATTGCTTACGAAGATCTTGACGAAAAAGTAGTAGTAAATCTAGGAAAGTCTCTTGGCTCTGAAGCTAAAGATAGAGGCATCAATAAATTTATTATTGGTCGCGATGGCAGGCTTTCTAGCCCTGATTTATTTGAATGGTTATCTTCCGGAGTTTTGTCTAGCGGATGTGATGTTATAGATATAGGAGTAGTTACTAGTCCTATGTTTTATCACTCAACTCATACTTTGGATACTTCAAGTGGAGTTGTCATAACAGGAAGTCATAATCCAAAAGAATATAATGGGTTTAAAATGGTTTTTAACAAGAATTCAACTACTAGTGAAGAAATTCTTGGGCTAAAAAAAAGGATTCTTGAAGATAATTATCACATCGGAAAGGGAGTTCTTGAAAGGGAAGATGTTAAAGAGACTTACATAAATAAGATTCTTGAACACATAAATTTAAATGAAAAACTTAAAATTTCCATTGACTGTGGAAATGGATCAGCTGGTATCGTAGCAAAAGAGATTTATGAAAGACTTGGATGCGATGTAGATGAGCTCTATGGTGATTTGGATGGATCTTTTCCAAATCATCATCCGGATCCTTCTAAACTAGATAACATGGAAGATCTTATGAGAAGTGTAAAGGAAAATGGCTCTTCTGTTGGTTTAGCTTTTGATGGAGACGCAGATAGACTAGGAGTAATTTCAGCCGATGGTGAAATGATTTATCCAGATAGACAAATGATCCTTTTTGCAAGACAAGTAATTAATAATAATCCTCATGCAAAGATAGTATTTGATGTTAAATGTTCTAAATTATTACCTGATGAAATTTTGAAACTTAAGGGCGAACCTCTGATCTGTAAAACTGGACACACTTTTATAAAACAAAAGATTAGAGAAACGAATGCATTATTGGGTGGCGAGATGAGTGGTCATATATTTTTTAACGACAGATGGCCGGGATTCGATGATGGAATATATGCGGGTGCTAGAATCCTTGAAATCATTGCTGAGTCAAAAGATAACAATATTTTTAGCACAATTCCTAAAATTGTCTCAACGCCAGAAATAAATATCTCAGCAGCAGATGAAAAAAAATTTAATATCGTAGAAGAGTTTATAAAAAACTCTGTTTTCGTTGATGCAAATATAGTTGATATTGATGGAATAAGGGTCGAATTTAGCAAAGGATGGGGATTGTTGAGAGCTTCTAATACTTCTCCTTTTTTAGTACTAAGATTTGAAGCTGAAACGGAAATTGATCTTGAAGAAATTAAAAATATTTTTTATGAAAACTTAAAGAATATTATGAAAGATTTAGAAAAATTTTAAAAATGTCTATAACTCGAAAACAAGCAGAAAACATAGCATCAGTTTTAAGTGAAGGTTTGCCATATATAAGAAAGTTTAAAAATAAGATTATCGTCGTAAAGTATGGAGGCGCAGCGATGACAGATGATTTTCTTAAAAATAGTTTTACTAGAGACATATCATTGATGAAGTTAGTTGGGATGAAACCAGTTATTGTTCACGGGGGTGGTCCACAAATTGGTGAAGAATTATCAAAGGCAGGAGAAATATCTGAATTCGTAAATGGACTTAGAGTCACAACGAAATCATCCATGAAAATTGTGAAAAGAGTTCTAGGCACAAAAATAAATAAAGAGATTGTAAAATTAATTAAAAAATACGGTGGCGACGCAATATCTTTCAATCATAAAGATTATAAAATTGTAAAAGCTTCAAAAAAAAATAGCTCACAAGGAACGGATCTAGGTCAGGTTGGCAAAGTAGAAAGAGTCCTGACAGGTGAATTGAAAAAGAAAATTAATAAGGGTTATATTCCTGTAATTGCACCGATAGGCAACTCAGTTAAAGAAGGATTTCTCAATATTAATGCTGATGAAGTTGCGGGAGAAGTTGCTAAATCTCTTCATGCGGAAAAGCTCATCTTACTCACCGATGTGAGCGGGATAAGAGATTCCGAAAATCAACTTATTTCTAATATCTCCTTTAACGAAGGTCAAAGGCTTCTTAACCAAAAATTTATAAAAGGCGGTATGACTCCAAAGCTTACAGCTGCTCTGGAAGCAAAAATGAGCGGTGTAAAATCCTGTCACATTATTGATGGTAGAGTTCCTCATGCTGTGCTTTTAGAAGTTCTGACTGAGGAAGGTGTAGGAACTATGATAAGCTGATTAATTAAAATGAATGATCTTAAGCCTCGTCAATTAGACATCATGCAAAGTTTAGCAAAAATGTTAGGTGAGAAAGGTCCTGTCAAAATAACAACTTCACTTTTAGCTACAGAATGTGGAATCACAGAAGCTGCTATCTATAGACATTTTCCAAGCAAGAAGAAGATATATTCTGGGTTAGTAGATTTTTGCGAACAAAACATCTTCGATTTGATCTCAAATATCAACGCTTCAGAAGTTGATGATATAGAAAAAGTTAAACGTATTGTTATGCTGTTAGTTTCTTTTAGCGAGAAAAATCCTGGTTTAGCGAGACTACTAACTAGAGAAGCTTTTTCTGTTGATGAAACAAGCCTTGATGGAAGAATTGGGCAAATGATGTCGAAAATTGAATTAGTTATAAAGCAAAATCTTCAAAAATATGAGCAAGCAACTAAAGCAAAATTAGCATTGCCAACAGCTTCTGCAGCTAATCTACTTTTGGCTTGTTCTGAAGGAATAATTCAACAATTTGTAAGATCTGGATTTCAAGACAATCCTTCGAAACGCGTAAATGATCAATTTGAATTTCTCGTGACGGCTTTGAAAATTAGTTAGGTGAATTGTTATTCAAAAAATATTCAAACATAACTTTTTTGCTTTCTTTTTTCGCTAATTCTCCAGAGTTCTTATCGATTTTGATTATAGAAATACCCTCTGGAGGCAATGTCGTTGATAACGGAATTCTTTCAATTATTTCCTTCTTATAATCAAGCCAAATAGGTAGAGCTATAGAGGAACCAAATTCTCTATCGCCTAAACTTCTTGGTTGATCGAAGCCTACCCAAACAGAGGTAACGATATTGTCATTATATCCTGTAAACCATGTACTCTCTGCTTTGTTAGTTGTGCCAGTCTTACCAGCAAAATCCCTTCTCTCTAATTCCGAAAGCTTCCTTGCAGTTCCTCTTTGTGCTGCTTCTTTCAAGATGTCATTGATCAAGAAAGCTATTCTAGGATCTATGACCTGTTCAGGTTTTTTCGCCTCATTTTCAAATAGAATTTGTCCAGATCGATCGATAATTTTTGAGATTAGATAAGGTTCCACTTTTTTTCCTCCACTAGCAAAAACAGCGTAAGCAGCTGCATTTTTCAATGGGTTCAAGGATGCCGTCCCAAGAGATAAAGATAAATCAGCAGGAAGTCTCTGTTTATCAAAGCCAAATTTCTCTGAATAAGATCTTACCTTTTCAATTCCTAATTCCCTCAAGAGCCTAACAGAAACAAGATTTCTGCTTTGTAACAATCCTTCTCTTAGTCTTGTAGGTCCAAAAAATCTACCACTGGCGTTTCTTGGTCTCCATTTTTCTTCCAAAGCTTCATCATCAAAAATGATTGGGGCATCATTTATTAGACTGGATGGAGTAAATCCATCTGAGAAAGCTGCCGCATAAAGAAAGGGCTTAAAGTTTGAACCTAGTAATGGTGAAGCTTGCTCTGCTCTATTGAATTTACTTAGAAAGAAATCGTATCCACCAACTAAAGCAAGAATTGAGCCGAAGTTTGGATCAATGGTGACGAGAGCACCTTGTACATCCGGAATTTGGGTTAACGAAACAGACTGAGTAATGTTATCTTTTTTTAACCATACAACATCTCCTACCTTTAAAATATCACTATACGACTTAGGTCTTGTCCCTCTTCTGTTTTCTGAGATGTATGGCCTCATCCATTTTATTTCTTCTTTCCAAAGAATGTTCAAAATTTCACCAGTTTTGGTTAGGATCTCCAGGTCACCATCCACTTTTAATGCTACGCCCAAGAATCTGTTTTTGTTTTCTGTATATTGATCAAGGTACTTAAATACAGGTTCTAGGCTTATTTCATCAATAGAACTTGGTGTTGAATGTTGAGCGAGTGATCTCTCAATTTGACTAAGTTTCTCGCTTTTTGAAGAGCTCAAAAAAACATCAGGCAGGAGATTGATGATGTTTTCTGGTCTCCTAAATCCATGTCGACGGTCATATTCTTCTAAACCTTTTGTTAGAGACTGAGTAGCCTTATTCTGAAATTCAGAATCAATGGTTGTATAGACTTTTAATCCCTCAGAGTATGCTTTTAAACCATACTCTTGAATCATATAACGTCTTACTTCCTCAGCCACATAAGGCGCTTCTACCTCAGAGACTAGTCCGTAGTAATTAGCTGTTAATGGAGAAGTAATTGCAAGACTAAATTGCTCCTCATGTATGTATTCTAATTCCAGCATTCTTTCAAGAATCCAATTACGTCTTACTAATGCTCTTTTCGGATTTGCAAGTGGGTTCATAGATGAGGGAGCTTTAGGCAAAGCAGCTATCATTGCCCATTGAGCGAGGTTTAATTCTGATAAAGGCTTTCCATAGTAAACTTCACTTGCGGCAGCGATTCCGTAAGCGCGATTGCCAAAAAATATCCTATTTACATAAAATTCAAATATTTCTTCTTTCGAATATACTTTCTCAAGCCTATAAGCTAAGAAAATATCTTTCACTTTTCTAAAAAGACTTACATCTCTACTGGTGAGATAATTGCCAGCAACCTGCATTGTTATGGTGCTTCCACCGCCTTGTATTCTTCCTGAGACTAAAATTCTATAAAAGGACCTCAGGAGACCTTTGTAACTCACTCCAGAATGACTAAAGAAACTGTCATCTTCGGCTGCTAAAACGGCATTGATGTAATGTTTTGGTATTTCATCAAATTTTAATGCTGTTCTTCTTTTTTCTCCAAACTCACCTATTAGCTTTGCATCAGAGGAAAAAACCTTCAGGGGGATTTGAAGTTCTATGTCTTTAATTTTCTTTTCGTTTGGTAGCTTACTATCTATATAGATGTTTAAACTAGATAAGCCCATCAATAAAAAACACAAAAGTATCAAAAAACTTTTGCCGATCTTGCTGCTGATGAATAATACTAAATATGTTTTTAATGCATGTAACATCTAGGAGTTATAATAACCTAATGAAGCTGATAATTATTGGTCCTATGGCTTCTGGTAAGTCAGTTGTGGGTAAAAAACTTTCTAAAAGAATGGGGTTGGACTTTTTTGATACGGATGATTGCATAGAAAAAAAGGCAGGGGTAAGTGTCTCGTGGATATTCGATGTAGAAGGAGAAGACTCCTTTCGTAAAAGAGAATCAACTATATTCTCTGAACTTATAGAATTAGATGACTGTGTTATTTCTACCGGAGGAGGCATAATCAATAGAAAGGAAAATAGAGATGTCCTCAAAGAACATAAGACGGTGTATCTCGAAGTTTCAATACAAACTCAATTAGAAAGAACATTAAATGATGAAAAGAGACCTCTGATTAACAATAAAGGTAATAAAGAAGAGGTTTTGCGTGAATTAGCAAGACAAAGAGTGCCGTTGTATGAGGAGTGCTCATCTATAACGATAAGTGAGAAAAGTGATCCAAATTTAGCCGTCGATGAAATCTTAAAGAATTTAAAAACTCAAGAAAATGGAAACAATTAAAATTAAAACTAATTCCCAAGAATATTCTGTCCTTGCTGGAGAAAATCTTATAGTTTTCGATAATTTTGATGATGCAGATGGTAAAGAAGTCTTTCTGGTAGTTGATGACGGAGTGCCAAAAAAAAATGTAGAGAAGATAAAAAAAATTCTTGATGAAAGATCATCTAAATTTCACTCAATTACAATGGAGGCAAGCGAAGAAAAGAAATCATTTTCTTCTCTTGAAGAGATTCATGATTCACTAATGGACTTAGGTTACAGTAGAGATTGTGTCTTATACGCAATGGGTGGTGGCATAATTTGTGACATGACGGGATTTGCAGCAGCAACTTTCCAGAGAGGAGTAGATTTTGTTTTAATTCCAACTACTCTACTTTCACAAGTTGATGCCTCGGTCGGAGGCAAAACAGCGATAAATCATAAAAAAGGTAAAAATATGATTGGTGCATTTCATCAACCAAAGAAGGTGATAAGTGATGTCAGCTTTCTTGCATCCTTGAAATCTAAACAATTAACTGATGGACTTTCAGAAATAATCAAACATGCGGTCATTTTAGATAAAGATTTTTTTATTTGGCTCGAAGAAAACATAAAAGAACTGCTTCTAAATAACTATTCGCTTTACGAATATGCTGTTTCAAAATCAATACTTCTCAAAGAATCGGTAGTCTCAAGAGACGAAAAAGAAAAAGGAATTAGAAAATGGCTTAATTTTGGACATACATATGGTCACGCGATTGAAATGTATGGGAATTTTGAGGATTTTTCTCATGGAGAGGCAGTAGCTTTGGGAATGTTAATGGCAATCAACCTCTCGATTGATGTGTCCGAGCTGGAAATAGAAACTGCAAAAAGAATTAAAGGCTTAATAAATAGAGTTCTTAGCAAGGAATTATTGTCGTTAAAATTTGATTCAGAGCTTTTGCATGAAATGATGTCAGCTGATAAGAAAAAAACTGGAGATGCATTAAATTTCATCACGATAAAAGATATCGGACAAGCAGATATAAAAAAAGACCCAGATTTAACTTCTATTTTGAAGTCTATCGAACTTTAATTCCTAAACTTTTCAGTAAACCTGAAAAAAGGTACAATAATAAGCCTACGCCGGCCCGAAAACATAATTTTTTTAAAAATCAGCTGAAATATGATGCTGAGCTATCTTTGACACTTTTTTAATATGGATAAAATACATAAACCTTCTAAATTCGGTCTCCCGCCGAAAAGAGGCCTTTATGATCCACAATTTGAAAAAGATTCTTGCGGAGTTGGTCTTGTAGCCAATATCAAAGGGATTCCTTCTAGAGAAATAATGGATGATGCTTTTCACATCAATTCCAGAATGGATCACAGAGGAGGATGTGGTTTTGAAGAAAATACTGGAGACGGAGCTGGTATTTTGATGGCTATTCCCGACAATTTCTTCCGCTTGGAAGCAAAAAAACTTGGCTTCAGTTTACCTAGCCAAGGAGATTATGCTGTAGGAAATATATTTCTTCCTCAAGATAAAAAAGAAAGAGCATTTTGTGTGCAAGAAATCGAAAAAACAGTTCAAGATCAGGGTCTAGAGTTAATTGGATGGAGGGAGGTCCCTACGGATCATAAAAAAGCTGATGTTGGACCTGCGGCTCTTGATGCGCAGCCTTTCATTTCACAGCTATTAGTTGGAAATAGTAAGGGAATATCTCAAGAAAATTTTGAAAGAGAGGTTTACTTAGTAAGAAAGCAATTTACACATAAGCTTAGAAGTGACACGTCTCTAGAAGAAAGAAGCCTAATGTATGCTTGCAGTTTATCTTCAACCGTCATGGCTTACAAAGGGATGTTAACTCCTGCCCAATTATTCCCTTTTTATCCTGACTTAGAAAATGAAAATTTTCAAACACACCTTGCAATGGTTCATTCGAGATTTAGTACTAATACGTTCCCTTCTTGGGACAGAGCACAACCCAATCGTTATATGTGTCACAACGGTGAAATAAACACATTAAGAGGGAATATGAATGCAATGCTTTCTAGGCAGGGACTAGCTGAGAGTGATTATTTTAAGAACAATTTAAATAACCTTTTCCCGGTGGCTGAAGCTGATTGTACTGATTCGGGCAGTTTTGATAATGTGCTTGAGTTTCTTTTATTAAATGGAAGAAGCTTAAAAGAATCTATCATGATGATGATACCTGAGGCTTGGCAGTCTGATAACAATATGCCTCAAGAAAAGAAAAGTTTCTATGAATTCTCTTCATCTGTTATGGAGCCGTGGGATGGGCCTGCATCAATAGTTTTTACAGACGGTAAATGTGTAGGAGCAGTTCTAGATAGAAATGGTTTAAGGCCTAGTCGCTACTATGTAACCAAAACAGATAAAGTAATTATGGCATCTGAAGTGGGTGTATTAAAAGTAGACCCTAAAGAAGTACTTTTAAAGGGAAGGCTGCAGCCCGGCAAAATGTTCCTAATAGATTTTGAAGAAGGACGAATGATACCGGATGAGGAGATCAAAAATGAAATCTGTGAATCTAATCCATATGAAAAATGGGTTAAAGATCAGGTAGTTGATTTAGAAGAGATTTCGAAATTTCCTTACGAAGAAAAAATAGCTCCCGATCTCATACCGAGAATGCAAGCATTTGGTTATACAACTGAAACCATGCAATTCATGCTCCTGCCCTTAGTGACTGAACTGAGAGATCCTCTAGGCTCAATGGGCAATGATGCGGCCTTAGCTTGTCTGTCAGATAAACCCAGGCTTCTTTATGACTACTTTAAGCAATTATTTGCACAAGTAACGAATCCAGCAATCGATTCTATAAGAGAGGAAGTGATAATGTCGCTTGAGTGTCTAATAGGCCCCGAAAAAAATCTTCTTGAAAGTAAACCCGAAAATGCAAATAGGCTCAGAGTAAAAAATCCCATACTTTCAGATAAAGAGCTTAAGAGCATTACAAACTTTAAAGGTAATGGCTGGAAGGCAAAAGTATTGGATATTACATATTCTAAAACAGATGGCCATGAAGGAATGGTGAAAAGACTTGACCAGATTTGCTTTGAGGCAGAAAAAGCAACTGATCAAGGTCACGGCTTTATAGTTTTGTCAGATAAATTGGTTGATAAAGATAAGGTTGCGATAAGTTCATTATTAGCGTGTTCTACAGTCAATAACTATTTAATAAAGACTCAGAAAAGAAAAAAAATAGGAATCATCCTTGAAACTGGTGAAGCAAGGGAAGTTCATCATCACTGTTTACTTTTCGGTTATGGGGCTGATGCAATTAATCCTTATTTAGCTTTCGAAGCAATTTGGCAATATAAAATCGATGGGCACCTAGAAAAATCTGATATATCGGACTACGGCTCTATGGTAGAAGCCTACAAAAAAGGCGTTAAAAAAGGGATCATGAAGGTTATGGCCAAAATAGGTATCTCGACACTCCATTCCTATAAAGGAGCTCAAATCTTTGAAGCTGTAGGTCTTGCTGACGAGATCATAGAAAAATCCTTTCCAGGTACTGCAAGCAGAGTTCAAGGTGTTGACTTTCAAGCACTTACTAAGGAAATTGAAAGAAGGCATGATTTGGGCTATCCGAAGGATTATGAAGGGAAGATTTCAGTATTGCCAAATCCAGGAGATTTCCACTGGAGAAACGGAGGAGATTCACATATGTGGGATCCTAAAACAATCTCAAGCCTTCAAATAGCTGCTAGAACGAATAACGAAGACGCCTATTGGGAATTTGCCAAGCATGCAAATGAAAATACGACAAAAAATAGCACGTTAAGAGGTCTTTTAAAATTTAAAAATATCAATAAATCAATACCAATTGAAGAGGTTGAATCTGAAAAAGAAATAGTAAAAAGATTTGCTACAGGAGCTATGAGCTTAGGATCTATCTCAACTGAATCCCACGAGTCTTTGGCCTTTGCGATGAATGAGTTAGGGGGAAAATCTAATACTGGAGAGGGTGGAGAAGATCCCATTAGATTCAAAGCTCTTGATGATGGAACTTCAAAAAGATCTGCCATTAAACAAGTAGCGTCCGGAAGGTTTGGTGTAACAATGTGGTACCTTACTAACGCCGATGAGTTACAAATAAAAATTTCTCAAGGAGCTAAACCCGGTGAGGGTGGAGAATTACCAGGGAAAAAGGTAGATGAATACATAGCAAAAATACGCCACTCGACTCCAGGTGTAGGTCTAATTAGTCCTCCTCCACATCACGACATTTATTCGATTGAGGATATAGCACAACTTATTCATGATCTAAAAAATGCCAACAGAGCTTCTCGTATAAGTGTTAAGCTCGTGTCTGAAGTTGGAGTCGGGACAATAGCCTCGGGTGTTGTAAAAGCTAAGACAGATCATTTAGTTATTGCTGGTCATGATGGTGGAACTGGAGCTTCTCCACTCACTTCAATAAAACATGCTGGCTTACCGTGGGAGTTAGGAGTTGCTGAGACTCATCAAACTTTAGTTATGAATAACCTCAGATCCAGAGTAGTTCTACAAACAGATGGTCAGATTAAAACGGGGAGAGACGTTGCAATAGCTGCACTTTTGGGTGCCGAAGAGTTCGGATTTGCGACTGCGCCTCTTGTAACTCTGGGCTGCATAATGATGCGAAAATGCCATCTCAATACCTGTCCAGTAGGTATCGCAACTCAAGATGTTGAGTTAAGAAAAAAATTCAAAGGTCAGCCGGAGTATGTTGTTAACTATCTTTTCATGGTTGCGAAAGATCTAAGAAATATTATGGCTGAGTTGGGGTTCAGAAAAATAGAAGACATGATAGGTCGAGTGGACTGCCTAGAATCTGATGTAGCCATAGATCATTGGAAGAGAAGTGGTTTAGATTTCTCAAATATCCTCCAACCAGCAAAAAAAATATTTAAGAATACTGAAGTTTATAATACTCATAAACAAGACCATGGATTAGACAAAGCTCTGGACAATATTCTCATTGAAAAAAGTAAGCCTGCAATCGAGAAAGGCGAAAAGGTTAATTTTGAAGAAAAAATTATTAATATAAACAGAGTTGTTGGAACCATGCTCTCTAATGAGGTTAGCAAAGTATGGGAAGCTGATGGTCTCCCAGAAGACACTATAAATATTAAGCTCAATGGCTCTGCCGGTCAGAGCTTGGCTGCTTGGTTAGTAAAAGGCATAACTCTAACTCTTGAAGGAGATGCTAATGATTTTGTCGGAAAAGGTCTCTCAGGTGGGAAACTTATAATTTATCCTCCAAAAGATAGTAGTTTTAAAGCTGAGGAGAATATAATTTTAGGTAATGTTGCCCTATATGGTGCAACTTCAGGTGAGGCTTACTTTAGTGGTATAGCAGCTGAGAGATTCTGCGTAAGAAATAGTGGTGCAACAGTAGTGGTTGAAGGCATAGGCGATCACGGATGTGAATATATGACAGGTGGTAAGGCAGTAATTCTTGGTGAAACAGGAAGAAATTTTGGTGCTGGCATGAGCGGAGGTGAAGCTTATGTATATGATCCAGACAATAAATTTGAAAAGAAATGTAATCTTGATACCTTTGAGCTTGAAAGGCTCTCTGATGATGAAGAAATAGAAGAACTTAAAATACTGATAGAAAATCACTTCAGGTACACAGATTCTAATATTGCAAGAAATTTACTAGCTGACTGGCAAAGGACCATTGGTAATTTTATAAAAGTTATGCCAACTGATTATAAAAGGGTATTAGAAGAAATAAACTTAAGGAAGCAAGCAGTTTAATCATGGGTAAACCTACAGGATTTAAGGAGTTTAGCAGGGCTGTTGCTCCCTACAGACCACCGAAGGAGAGGCTACTCGACTTTAAAGAAATTTATACAGAGCATCAGGAACCTAAGTTAGAAACACAGGCCTCGCGCTGTATGGACTGTGGTGTCCCCTTCTGTCAATCTGGTGAAGGTTGTCCAGTTTATAATTTAATTCCTGAATGGAATGATCTTGTATACCAAAATAGGTGGGAAGAGGCATTCAATAGGCTCATGAAAACTAATAATTTTCCTGAGGTTACCGGTCGAGTCTGCCCTGCTGTATGTGAGGGTGCTTGCGTGCTTGGCATAACTGAAAGTCCTGTTGCTATTAAAAATCTTGAATTTGCCATTGCGGACAAAGGTTTCCAAAATGGCTGGTTAAAACCCAACATACCTTCCTTCAGAACGGGAAAGAAAATCGCAATAGTTGGTTCAGGCCCAGCAGGTTTATCTGCTGCTCAACAGTTAAATAGCGTAGGACATAGTGTAAAAGTCTATGAGAGAGCCGATCGTATAGGTGGTCTTATGATGTATGGCATACCTAATATGAAATTAGAAAAATCTATTCTTGATCAAAGACTTGAACAGATGATCGCAGAGGGAATAGAGTTCTTTACTAACTCCGATGTAGGGGGTGATGGGCCAAATAGCATAAGTATGGCCGAACTAGAAAAATCAAATGATATTATTTTGATGACTACTGGCGCAACTAATCCGAGAGATCTCCCAATACCTAATCGTGAAGGTGAAGGAGTGCATTTTGCCATGGATTTCCTTAGAGCAAACACGAAGAGTTTATTGGACTCAAATCACGATGATGGAATGTTTATTTCTGCAAAAGATAAAAATGTTATTGTAATTGGAGGTGGAGATACTGGTACGGACTGTATCGGAACTTCATTAAGACACGGCTGTAAATCTTTGGTCAACTTCGAGATCATGCCAGAACCTCCAAAAGAAAGGACTGAGAATAATCCATGGCCCTTGTTTCCTAGAGTCTATAAAGTTGACTACGGTCATGAAGAATCTGCTGAAGTTTATGGTAATGATCCAAGGGTCTATTCAATATCAGGCAAGGAGTTCTTGAGAAGCGAAGATGGATCCCTAAGAGGCATCAAAACTGTTGAAGTTGATAATAATTTTCAAGAGATTCCAGGAACAGAAAAGGATTGGGAGGCAGATTTAATACTCCTTGCAATGGGATTCTTAGGTCCAGAACAGTATGCAGTAGAAAGTTTAGATGTTGAACTTGATGAAAGGTCAAACTATAAAGCAGACCACAATGTGCATAAAACTTCAAACCCTAAGGTATTTGCTGCTGGCGACTGCCGAAGAGGCCAATCTCTTGTAGTTTGGGCTATAAATGAAGGTAGAGCTGCTGCTCGCGAGATAGATCAACACTTAATGGGCACAACAACCCTTGTATAGCCAAAAGTAGACTCACAACGACTGTCACTTCTTGACGACTCTCATTAAACCTTCTTGCACAGCTGATGCAACCAAGATGCCCTCCTCGGTGTAAACACTTCCGCGATTAAAACCTCTAGCGTTACTTGCGCTTGGACTATCCGTTGAATAAAGCATCCATTCATCTGCCCTAAAGGGTCTGTGAAACCACATAGCATGATCAAGGCTAGCACTCATAACGTTACCTTTGGCATAACTAAGTTTGTGAGGATTCATGGAGGTACTAAGAAGCCCCATATCAGATGCATAAGCTAGAATGGCTTGATGTTGCAAAACCTCATCTGGTAACTTACCTGCTGCTTTCATCCAAACATGCTTATAAGGCAGTTTATTTTTAGGTTCATCAAACATACTTTCACCAGGTAAATGTCTCATTTCTATAGGTCTCTCTCTTAAGAAAAAGTCCCTATGCTTTGCAGGAATCTTATCGATTATTTTCTTTTTGATATCTAGATCACTAACACATTGATCTGGACCAGGAATATCTCCCATATCAATTTGATGAGAGGGTCCTTTCTCTTTTTTATGGAAGGATAAAGCCATATCGAATATCGGCTCTCCTTTTTGAATAGCCACTACACGGCGAGTTGTAAAACTTCCTCCATCTCTCGTTCTTTCAACGTTATAAATAATTGGATACTCCATATCTCCTGGACGAAGAAAGTAAGCATGCAGAGAGTGAGTGAACCTCTTCACGGGTACTGTTCTAGCGGCAGCAGTCAAAGCTTGACCTATCACCTGGCCGCCAAATACTCTTGGTCCACCAATATTCTCACTTTGACCTCTGAAAAGATTTTCTTCCAGAGTTTCAAGATCCATTAACTTGATTAATTTATTTAAAGCTCTCTTTTTCATTTTAGGAGAATTTTCTTTCATCCCACCAAGGATAGTATTCAGGCATATCTTCTGTAACTTTATTAGGGAAATCAGGAGCTCTCTTTTCAAGAAAAGAATTAACTCCCTCTTTAGCATCATCACCTCGCCCCAGTTCATAGATGAATCTTGAATCAACTTTATGAGCCTCCATAGGATGATCAGCACCCAACATTTTCCACAGCATTTGTCTTGTTAAAGAAACAGAAATCGATGAAGTATTTTTAATTATTTCATTTGCAATATTTTTTGCCTCTTCAAGCAATTCTTCAGGTTTGTGGACTGACCTGATCAACCCTCCTTCTAATGCTTCTTTCGCACTGAACACTCTTCCTGAGTAAGTCCATTCAAGGGCTTTACTAATTCCGACTAGTCTGGGAAGAAACCAGCTTGAAGCTGCTTCAGGAACCAAACCTCTTCTTGCAAATACAAATCCAAATTTAGCCTCTTCGCTAGCCAATCTTATGTCCATTGGAAGTGTCATAGTAACTCCTACGCCTACAGCCGGTCCATTTATCGCAGCAATAATGGGCTTTGGACAGTCATATATTGCAAGAGTGGTTCTGCCACCACCATCTCGCATCCACTCAGGATCTTTTTTATGATCTATCTCATCTCCCTTATTATTTCTTACATCTCTGTTGAATGTATTTGATCCCGATGACAAGTCAGCACCCGCACAAAAACCCCTTCCCTCTCCTGTAACAATTACAACTCTTACATCATCATCTTTACCAGCTGCATCAAAAGCAGAAATTAGCTCATCCATCATTTGCCCCGTAAATGCATTTAGCTTCTCTGGTCTGTTAAGAGTCAAAGTAAGAATATTTTCTTTAACTTCGTATTTGATAGTTTCATATTTCATTTAATTTCCCTTATCTATTAAGTGATCTATTTCATCAGCAGGAACGTTCCCTGCAGATTGACCAACCTCTTTCGCCGGAACTCCAGCTACAGTTGTTCCTTCTTTCACATTACCTAAAACCACACTACCAGCGGCTATTTTAGCATTCTTACCAATTTCGACATTACCTAATATAGTTGAAGATGCGCTCAATAGTACTCCTTCTCTTACTTTTGGATGACGATCACCAATATCCTTACCAGTGCCGCCGAGGGTTACACCCTGAAAAATTGATACGTTATCTTCGACAACTGAGGTTTCGCCTATAACAACTCCAGTGCCATGATCTATCATTATTCCTTTTCCTAATTTAGCTGCTGGATGTATATCCACACCATAGACCTCCGATGTTCTGCTCTGAAAATAGTGCGCAAGTGTATGTCTCGAGTTTTTCCATAGCCAACTTGCGACTCTGTGTGACTGCAGAGACTTAAAGCCTTTAAAAAATAATAGAGGCTCAGAAAGATACCTGCATGAGGGATCTTTTTCTTTTGCAGCAACTAAATCAACTACTGTTGCCCCAAGTATTTCATCACTTGAGCTTATAGCTTCTTTTATAACACTAATTAACATCATAGGTTGCACTGAGGTGCTACCTAGATCATTTGCAATCAGGTCGGCTACAGCGGATGAGAAAGAACTATGCTCTAAAACAGTCGTATGGAAAAAACTTGCCAAAACGGGTTCAGCCTTGACTCTCTTTTCTGTCTCTTCTTGTATTATTTTCCAAATATTTTTAATTGATTCTTGCTCTTTCATTTGTGTATTGTACTTCAGGCTAAGTATTGCTGAAATGGTTCAAATCAGGATAATGTGCCACCTCCCATAAAAAAATATCATGAATACAAAAAAAGATAACGGATTACCAAATAATGAGATTGATGTCAGGAAGACATTTGATATTGATGTTGATATGAAGGTAATGGCTTTTACTGAAGCCAATGAATATGTCCCTACTATAGATACTTCTTATAAGTTTGATAAAAACACTACGCTGGCTATTCTTGCTGGTTTTTCTCATAACCGAAGAGTTATGATTCAAGGTTACCACGGATCAGGAAAGTCGACACATATAGAACAAGTTGCTGCTAGATTAAATTGGCCATGCATAAGAGTTAACCTAGATAGTCATATAAGTAGAATTGACTTGCTAGGAAAAGATGCAATAACGATAAAAGATGGTAAACAAATTACAGAATTTAAAGAAGGTATCCTTCCTTGGGCTCTGCAAACCCCAACTGCTTTAGTTTTTGATGAATATGATGCAGGCAGGCCTGATGTTATGTTCGTTATTCAAAGAGTATTGGAGGTAGAAGGCAAGTTAACTTTACTTGATCAAAATAAGGTTATCTCGCCTCACTCGGGTTTCAGGCTATTCGCTACTGCGAATACTGTAGGCCTAGGTGATACTTCTGGCCTTTATCACGGAACACAACAAATCAATCAAGGTCAAATGGATAGATGGCACATCGTTTCAACGCTTAATTACCTCGATCCCGCATTAGAGTTAAAGGTTGTTTTGTCAAAAGTTCCCGATCTTGATAACAAAGAAGGTCATGAAATCGCCAAAAATATGGTCTCAGTTGCCAACCTTTCAAGACAAGGTTTTGCAAATGGTGACATATCTACCTTAATGTCTCCAAGAACAGTTATAAGCTGGGCTGAGAATTTTTATATATTTAATGATCTAAATAAGTCTTTTGAAATTACTTTTTTGAATAAGTGTGATGAAACGGAAAGGGTTATTATCGCTGAATATTACCAAAGGTGCTTTGACTCGGAATCATCAGATTCTATTGCGGAAGATTTAGAAAAAGCATAATGGATGAATGGCATCTAAAAATTCCCAACCGGAGATAATAAAGGAGGCAGTTACTGCCGCAACAAGAGCTATTTCAGGAAATGCTGAAATAGAAGTCAGCTTTGGAGGTGTGGGCTCTGCTGCTTCAAATGCACCTAAATCTAAAGAGGAACTTACCGCCTTCAGAGGAAAAGCGGATTCCTTAGCTTGCATTGAAAAATATAGAGATAAATCCATAAGGATTGAGTCAGGAACGGAAAAAATAAATACCCTGATAAAAGTTATGGAAGATACAAGAGTTGAGATCCTTGGATCACTCAATTATCCTGGAGTAAATTCAAATATCTCTGCAAAATTCAAGGAAAAGACTAAACTTTACTCAAGTTCAGAGAACCAAGAAGACTTTTTGGAAATTGCTCTTGAAAGTTGGCTCAGAGAGTCATGTCTTCCAGATAATAATTCTTTTAAAAATGAGTTTATAGACTATTGGAATCAACTTTTTAACAGTCAAGAATCTAATTTAAAACAAGGGCTTATAGATTCCATAAATGACCAATCAAAATTTCTGGAAAATGCAGAAAATTTCCTGAAAAATCTAGATATAGAAACCGACGAAAGAGAAATAGATGAAAATGATTTAGAAGACGAATCAGAGCAAGAGGAGGAATCAGCTACACAAGATGGTGAGGATGAAGATTCACAAGAATCTGAGAGTTCACCTGAACAAGAAAACCAAGAAGGGGCTGAAGAAACTGAAGCAGATGAAGGCGATATTGATGAGGACGCAATTGTTGATGAAAATCAAGAAGTGACTTCTAATCAATCGTGGTTAGAGTCGTTAGTAGGCAAAAACACTAATTTTAAATATAGAGTTTATACAAGAAACTTTGATGAAGAGGTAAGAGCAGAGGATTTATGTAGCCCAGAAGAACTGCAAAGACTAAGAAAGCACTTAGATCAATTAATGGGGCCAAGTAAGGCAACAATCTCTAAGTTGGCACACAGACTTCAAAGATTCTTAATGGCTCAACAAAACAGATCTTGGGAGTTCAATAAAGAAGAGGGGATGTTGGATTCTGCCAGATTGCATAAAATTATCACTGATCCTTTGACTCCGCTTACTTATAAAGTTGAAAAAGATACTGAATTCAGAGACACAAGTGTTTCCATACTTGTAGATAGTTCCGGTTCAATGAGAGGAAGATCGATGACAGTAGCGGCTATATGTGCAGACATTATAAGTACTACCTTAGAACGTTGTAATGTCAAAACTGAAGTTTTGGGTTTTACAACCAAGCATTGGAAGGGAGGAGAAAGTAGAAAAATATGGATGGACGATGGAAAGCCTGAAAATCCAGGTAGACTAAATGACATTAGGCACATAATTTTCAAGTCTGCAGATACTCCTTGGAGGAGAGGACAAAAAAACTTTGGATTAATGTTGAGGGAAGGCCTTCTAAAGGAAAATGTTGATGGGGAGGCATTGATTTGGGCTCATGATCGGCTTGCTCGAAGAGCCGAGCAAAGAAAGATACTGATGGTTATTTCGGATGGTGCGCCGGTTGATGACAGTACATTATCAACTAACCCAACAAATTTCCTTGATCTTCACCTCAGACAAGTAATACATTCAATTGAGACTGTGTCCAACATAAACTTAATTGCTATAGGAATTGGGCATGACGTTACACGTTACTACAAGAATGCTGTTACCATCCATAGAGCTGAGGAACTTGGCGGTGCAATGTTAGAACAGCTTACTGATTTATTTAAAGTAGATTGAGATTTTAAATATTCTATTTAATTAAAGCCTCAAAGCCATTAAATCCAGTAAGATAAAATTTCTAAAATAGTCTCTTTTAGGGGCAGTTTTTATAAATATGTTGTAGAATTTAAGTGTTTAAAGGAATGAATTATGAAAATTACAGAAGTTGAAAATTGTCCATCTGATTTAAGATATTTTGATGATGATGATCTAGAAAGTAAACTACAGCCGCAGGATGTTGAAGATATTGTTGAAATATTTCAAACTCCTCTTACAGGATCATACAACTGGGACTATACCCATGCAGATAATAGGCTGAAGAAGCTTTATGAGCTTGGTAAGAAATTAAATTGGAATGCAACAGTTGACCTAGACTGGACAAGAGAGCGTTACTCTCATTCAGATTGGGCAACTAATCCGGAATTCCAACAACTAGCAGGTTTCAAACCATATGACGATCTTCCAGAAGAAAAAAAGATTGAGTGCTCGTGGCATTTATTAGCAAGTGGTCTCAGCCAAATAGTACATGGTGAACAAGGTGCACTTTTAGTGGCTTCTCAACTAGTTTCATGTGCTCCTACTTACAATGCTAAGCTTTATGCCGCTTCTCAGACTTTTGATGAAGCAAGGCATGTTGAAGTTTTCAATAAATATCTACAAGAAAGAATTGGTTGGAATTATCCTGTAATGCCAGGGTTAAAATTACTTCTCGATAAGATTCTTTCAGATCCCAGATGGGATCTTAAATTCATAGGAATGCAGATTATAATAGAAGGGCTCGCGCTTGCAGCCTTTGAAAGACAAAGAGCTGCTGCAATGGATCCACTTCTTAAAGACTTGTTTTATCTTGTTATAAGAGATGAAGCTAGACATGTAACATTTGGCGTAAATTACCTCGAAGAATTCGTTCAAACACTTTCAGATGAGGAAAGAGAAGACAGAGCCGAATTTGCTTATGAGGCTTGTGTAGTGATGAGAAACAGATTTGGTTCAGATAATGTCATGAAACATTATGGATGGAATGTTGAAGAGGCCCAAGAAGTTCTTAATCAGTCAGAGACATCAAGACTTTTCAATAATCTGTTATTTTCTAAGATTATGCCAAATCTTAAGAGGATTGGTCTTTTGACAGAGAAAACTCAGGAGAAATATGAAGAAATGGATATTCTTCAATTCCAAGATCTTGAAGATCACGGTGCAATTGATTGGGAAGAACTCTCTCAACCTTTAGATTACTCATCTAAGACAGCTTAAAGAAAAAGAGTCTTTGAATGAAAATCAAGGTAATTGAAGAAACTCCTGTTGATCCTAGGGAATTCGATCTTCCGGAAAATTTCAATCAGGATCACATAGAAGATATTGTTGAAATATTCAATACGCCTCTAGTAGGTCATTACAACTGGGACTACACCGATGCTGATACTCGTATAAAAAAACTTTATGAGCTTGGCAAAAAACTCAATTGGGATGGATCTATCGACCTAGATTGGTCAAAAGGAATAAAAAAAGGAGTAGCACCTGTAAAAGCTGAACTTCTAGCCAGGATGGATGGGCCTCTTGCAGCATTACCTGAGGAAGAGCGTATAGAGTATATGTGGCACGATACCGCCTGGCAACTTAGCCAATTTCTTCATGGTGAACAAGGAGCCCTTTTAGTTGCTTCCCAATTGGTATCTTGTGCACCTACTTATCAAGCAAAACTTTATGCTGCGTCTCAAACTTTTGATGAAGCTAGACATGTAGAAGTATTTGCTCGCTATCTTCGAAATGTTTCAGGAGTTGAATACCCAATCAATAAAAACCTTAAAGCCTTAATTGATAAAATTCTATCTGATCCGAGATGGGATCTTAAATTCATTGGAATGCAGATTATTATAGAAGGATTGGCTCTAGCAGCATTCCAAACTACTAAAGAGACATCAAATTGTGCATTACTGCGAAGCTTGGTTCATTACATTATTAGAGATGAGGCTAGACATGTAACCTTTGGAGTAAATTATTTGGAAGACTTCTTGAAAACTTTAAGTGAAGAAGAGGTTGAGGATAGAGCTATGTTTGCCTATGAAGCTTGCGTGGTAATGAGACAGAGAATTATTAATACCGAACTCCCTGCTAGATGGTTTGGTATTAGCGAGGAAGAAATTTTAGCAATGGTTGTAAATGATGAAACTCAGGATATGTTTACAAATTTACTATTCAGCAGAGTAATGCCCAATTTGAAAAGAATAGGTCTTCTCACTGAAAAAGTGTTGCCTCTTTACGAGAAGCTAAACTTAACTTCGTATATGGATTCTGACAATGAATTTGAGATAGATTGGGCAGAACTCAACAAACCATTAGAGACATCTGAGGAAATTGATAAGCAATCTGACAAAGAATTGGCTGCTCATGCAGCACAAGGTCTATTCTGATATTCTAAATTCAATATTTGTAGAGAAATAAAATTCACCATCTTGATCTGAGAAATGGTGATGGTCTTTGATATAGCCAACACTTGACGATAAATTACCAGAAGCAAAGGGCCAGTTATAAATTAACTTAATATCTAATTCTCTTCCTTTTGGTGCAATATCAATAGTGTGTTCTTCAAATAAGACAATTCTAGACTTCGTTCTTCCAACTGGGATAGAAAGATTCATCCTTCCCTTTTCTAATCGCAAGGGCTGATCTATCTGCAAACCAAAAGAGTCATATATGCCAAATCCTTGTTTCGAAAATAGGCCAAAACTAAATGAAGTGGTTTTAAACCCCCCTAAGTTTGATACCAGACCTTGGTCTCTAAAGGTGGAATTAGTTGTCCCAAGAAACATGGAGCTTCTTGCATAAAAATTATCGTATTCACGTAAAACTTGAAATCCTGAAAAAAATGTTTCAGATTCTTCAATACTGCCGTAAGCACCATTTATATAAGTGCCTAAGAAACCTCTAGGCTCAAGCAACTTACCAGTTTGCAAGGAAAATTGAGTATTTGTAAAATCTCTTTTGTATTCGAAAAGCAATCCTGATTTATCAGGTTGTTTAAGAAGAAAATGTTCACTGTCCTCACTACTGCCTCGAAAAACTACCGCATTAAAGTAATTACCCGAGTTAGCATTAAATTCTGCACCTACAAAACTTCCGTTACTAGTTAGCTCTAAAAATGGTGATGAATTCCAAAAAGATTTCCCAAAATTGTTATCTAATTCTCTCCTATGAAGCCCCAAATATGGTGCAGGACTTAGGCCCTTTCCCATAAAGTATTTTACTGATTTAGATAACTGTCCAACAAGACTTAGATATCTCAATTTCTTATCATCTTTAGCCCATAAACTTTTAGAAAAATCATGTTCACCATAGTTATTTATCGCTAAACCTAGAATCAAGGAAGTTGATTCATTCAAAGTTGTATCGAATTCTCTTATTCTTTGAGAAGCATTTGATTGCAATGAGCTGAGCCAAGAAAGCGAAGGGAGATTCTTTGAGTATGCTGAGCTGAGAGGTTTTCGAAAAGGCGCCCCTAATTCATCAAATACAACAAAATTTTTGTTCTTGATTGCATTTTCTAAACCATCACCTCCAATATAACCTATTTGGTTCATTGATGAGGAAAGAGTTGAGTACATCTTATCCTCTAGAGACATAGTAGTTGCAATCATTATTGAGCCAACAGGTTTGGAAGCAGCATTTAAGTCCATCAAACCTTGTCCATAAATTGATGCATCTGAATAAATACCTGTTTTATCTGCCGTCACTAGTATTCTTTGAAGAATCTCTGTATTTCCTAATTGATTATCAAAATGTTGAGCCAGCAATGCTAATCCTCCTGAGACAAATGGCGCTGCATAAGAAGTTCCTCCTCCTACTGCATAACAAGAGTTATCTGAAACACAGCTATCTGCAGATTCATATAAACCTGTATCCATGGAAGAAGTTGCATAAGCAACTACTACATTACCTCCAGGAGCAGCTATACAAAAATCCTTTGCCACCCCACATCTATTAGAATAATCATCTATTATGCCTGTTTCACTATCTACTGAAATCACCGCTAAAGAATGGCCTCGCAGTTCTGTTAAGTAATATGGCATACCCGGAAAAACATCAGGACTAGAATAATCTGCACCTTGATCAGCATACTGTCCTGTATTACCGGCTGCCCAAACAAATAAAGTTTTGTCTTCATCCAACACACCAACTTGGCTAATTCTTTCAATTGTCTTAGAAAAATTAGATCTCAATTGTTCTTCTGTGTACTGCGTAATTGTTCCCGTATAGCCAAAACTATTATTTACAATATCTACATCATTATCTATGAACACTTCAAAGACTTGATCATAGAAAGAATCGATGCCTGAAAAATCCGATGAGCCCTCTCCTGAAGAATCTCCCAAGTCGACAGGATCGTAATTTTCTGGAGCAGTGCCCAATTGTACTGCCAAGAAAAATACTTTTGCATCAAAGGCTACACCATGCATTGGAGATCCGTCATCAGAGCGATTACCTACAGCGATTGAAGAAACAGCAGTGCCGTGTCGCTTTTGTGCTGTTGTAGGAGTGTAATTTGAGTAGCTTAAATAACTATTTTCCTGAACTTTTGAAGCTAATTCTGGATGAGTTTCGTCTAAACCAGAATCAACTACTCCAACAATTATCCCTTCGCCAGTTGCTTTGCGAGCATAGGAAGAAGACGCATTAACCATACCAAGTCCAATCTGACTTGAATACTCGTAAAGAGCTTCGTATTCTTCTTTAGAAGTTTGAAAACATGCATCATCGCATGTGGGCGCAACAGGTGCAGGCTGCGGGGTTGGAGCAACCGAAGTAGGCGCTGACTCTGATCCTTGAATTGGAGATGGTGACGAACTTCCACCACCTCCGCCACATGAAAAAATAAATATTGAAAGAAAAATTATAAAGTAAATTCTCATAATAGTAAGAATCTTACACCTCCTATATAAATATTGCCTTCATGAATTAAATTTAAATCGCGAGCTTTTTTTTCTAAGTATTCTTTGTCCTTAACTTCAAAACAAAAGGCTGATATTCCAGAGCCTCTTCCGTCCTTGTCCTCAACAAAACGTACCCATGTATTATCTAAATGAATTTCATTTCTACTGACTTTTTCTTTACTAATGCCTAAAACTGACTGCCAAGTATTTTTCATGCCATTAGGATTATCAGATTGTACCTCTATACCAGCAATACTTTTTAAATTGGTAGTGTCTACAAAATCATGCCATTTGGGTCCAGCCCATTTCCAACTTTCTTTAGGATTCATCCAATCTAGTGAAACAATTGCTCCTTCCATTTGTTTAGGATGCAGATGAATCGCATTAGCATCTTCGTGCATTGACTCCCAAACTATACTTATATTGTTTTTCTTTACATTGTTGTGCGCTTCTTGAAAGTCATCAACTTGGATAATAACCATATAACCACCATCTCCATTTCTTTTATCTAAATATCTTCCGGCGGTAGTATTTTTTTCTATTGGACTTACAATTTCTAGGAAATCAGTGCCAATTGGTAATACTGCATTTTCTAGACCAAAGTGCTCAACTCCAGGGTCATTAAATGCAACTTTTATCCCAAATAAATTGTGTAGGTCGTCCACTATTGGGTCTCTTGATGCAGAAACCATAACTATTTGTCTTATATCCATTTCAATCCTAATCCATAAACATTTATAATAAAATCTTCATCTATACTAACTCATATTAAATCGATTACTCCATGAATATATCTGCTGATTTTGGTATTACTGTTACTGATACGCTCAGAAAGTCTGGAGATAGTTTTATTCATAATATGGAATTGAGTTCAAACAACTTGAATCATGATCAAGTAAAAAAACTTTTTCCCGAAGTTGACTTTAATTCTGATGATGGATTTCTAGCAGTAACTGGAGGAAGGCATCTTGAATTGGGCAACAGGATAGATTCGAAACCAATTATTCATTTGAATGAAATAGATGCAATTGGTGCGGGGTCCATGAGGCTTTCTGGTCTTGATGAAGAGAATCCTGTAATAATAGTTAGTGCCGGGTCTGGAACAGCCTGCATTTATGGTCATAAAGGTAAATTTACACACTGTTCAGGAACTGGGATAGGAGGAGGAACCATATTAGGCTTAAGTAAGTTACTTTTAGGTACGATTGATCCTTTAGAAATAGCTGCCTTAGCCGAGAGTGGAGACGAAGCCCAAGTCGATCTAATTCTAGAAGATGTAGTTTCAGGACCTATTGGGAAATTGCCTCCCTCAACAACAGCTGTTAACTTTGGGAAAGTATCAAAAATAGATAAAGAGTATTCGAAAGAGGACATAGCCGCAGGAATAATAAGTTTAGTAGGTCAGACTATTGCAAGAATAGCAACATCTGTAGCGACCGGCTTCAATGCAAAACAAATTATAGTAGTTGGTAGAGCTCCATCATTTAATGGTCTGAAGAATTCTCTAAAAAATGCTTCTTTGATTACCGGTTTTACTCCTCATTTTCCAGAAAATGGAGAATATGCCTCTGCTCTAGGTGCTATGATTTTGGCAGAAAAAAACCCCTCTAATCAAAACTAAAAAACTAAAGGGGTTTTATAATAGAAGTCTGACGATGTCCTACTCTCACATGGTCGCAACCACACTACCATCGGCGCTAAGAGGTTTCACTTCTGAGTTCGAAATGGTATCAGGTGGTTCACTCCCGCTATGGTCATCAGACAGAAACTTATAAATTCAATCATTCTGTAATTTGGTATATCAAGAAATTACTTGATGTAATACGGTCAAGCC
>CEQX01013135.1_pt1 | contig 38767 bp, 25 predicted proteins | sample 356261 | NCBI WGS metagenome assembly CEQX01 (sample SAMEA2621076, study PRJEB7988) | marine metagenome | isolation source: saline water (ENVO:00002010), including | reverse complement strand
AGTTTAGCAGATACTTATCTTAATGGCGATGCAATTATTGATGCCGCAAAGTCATCTGGCGCTGATGCTATACATCCTGGTTATGGTTTTCTTTCAGAGAGAGCAGATTTTGCAAAGTCGGTGATTTCATCTGGAATAATTTGGATTGGACCCTCTCCAGAAGCAATTGATTCAATGGGTGACAAGGTTACAGCCAGACGTCGAATGGAAGATGCTTCGGTTCCAGTAATTCCTGGAAGAGAGATTTTGATTGGAACTAATGAAGATTCAACTATCGACTCGTTAGTCGCTGCTGCCACATCTGTTGGCTATCCTCTTTTGCTAAAAGCAAGCGCAGGGGGAGGTGGAAAAGGAATGCGAATAGTTCGTGAGCCAAAACGCCTTCAACAAGAATATTTAGCAGCACAAAGGGAAGCAGAGAGCGCATTTGGAGATGGAACTGTTTACATTGAACGTTTATTAGAAAATTCAAGGCATATCGAGGTTCAAGTTTTATCTGATAATTTTGGAAATACTGTACATCTTTTCGAAAGAGAGTGTAGTATTCAACGTCGTCATCAGAAGGTAGTTGAAGAAGCACCATCGCCAGTTCTCAATGAAGAAACTAGATCTGCAATGGGTAAAGCGGCTGTTTCAGCAGCTCAAGAGGTCTCTTATTCTGGAGCAGGAACAGTAGAATTTCTTTTATCATCTGATGGTTCCTTTTATTTTCTTGAAATGAATACAAGATTACAAGTTGAACATCCAGTTACTGAATGTATTTCTGGAGTTGATTTAGTTGAACAACAAATCAGAGTCGCATCAGGATTACCTTTGCCATTTTCTCAAAATGACTTGTCAATCAGAGGCCATGCTATAGAAGTTAGAATATATGCAGAAGATCCCTCTCGAGGGTTTCTTCCAGCAACTGGTCCCCTTGTTGTTTTTGTTCCCCCCGAAGGTCCAGGTGTTAGACTAGATACCGGGGTTCGTCAAGGAGATGAGGCTAGAATTGATTTTGATCCAATGTTAGCTAAACTGATAGTATATGGTTCGAATAGAAATCAAGCAATACGTAGAATGGAAAGAGCATTACGTACATTTGTAATTCTTGGTGCTACTACAAATATTGATTTCTTGATTGATATAATGCGCCACAAATCCTTCATTTCTGGAGACACTACTACAAATTTTATCGATAATCATTTTTCTGATGGTTGGGTGCCAAAACAAACTACCTCATCTGAAGTTCTATTGGCTGCGGGTGCTGAACAATTGGGTCTCGATCGAAATATATTATCTTCAACTTCTGACGATATAGGTAGGACAAGTAAAAATGATCCATTTTTGAATTTGTCAAGGGTATTTCCGTGAGGTGATTAAATGGTAAACCTTAGAGATTCTGAAGGAAGGAAATGGAATGTTCAAATCGGAGGGGATCCGTTGAATCCCGTATCTATTGAATTAGACGGTGAGAAAATAGAATCTGGAAATATTACTATTTTTTCTGATACTCATCCTAATAGAATTATCATAAAGAAAGACAATGTTGAGAAAGTTGCATTTTGCGCTAAGGTAGGAGATAAATGGTGGATTCATCTCGATGGAAATGTTTCAATTATCGAGGTTATTGAACCTGGCATATCTGATTCTGGAACCAATGAAGGTGCCTTTACTGCCCCTATGCCGGGTAAAGTATTGGAAGTATTGATTCCAGAGGGTGCAAAGGTTTCCGAAGGTCAACCATTAATGGTATTAGAGGCAATGAAAATGGAACATAGAATTTTGGCAGATAAACAAGGTATAGTGACTTCTATACATTATTCACAGGGTGATCAAGTAGATGCAGGCTCAGTTCTACTTGACCTAGAATCTGATTAATTCAATTGAAATATTAAATTATTATATCGAAATTTTCCAATTGAAAAATAAAATTACCAATTGGTTTTTTCTAAATGGGTTTGTTCATTAAACCATTTTAATAATTTCTTAGGGATTCTTACTCTACCATCCTCTTCTTGATATTGTTCCATTATTGCAACTAATGCTCTTGAAGTAGCTACTGCTGTTGAATTTAATGTATGAACTGAAGAGTTACCCTCAGAAGTTCTATACCTCATTCTAAGTCTATTTGCTTGGTAGTCAGTACAATTTGAACAAGAAACTACTTCCTTGAAACTCTCAACACCTGGTAACCATGCCTCCAAATCATATTTCTTTGCTGCAACAGTCCCCATATCCCCTGTACAGATATTTACAACACGGTAAAAGAGTTCAAGTTCATCCCATAAATCAATACAATTTTTGAGAAGATCTTCATGATGATCCCACGATTCTTCAGGTTTACATATTACTATTTGTTCAACTTTCGTAAACTGATGAACTCTCCAAATTCCCTTATCAGATAATCCATGTGCTCCAACTTCTCTACGAAAACAAGGACTAACTCCGACCATTTTTATTGGGAGTAATGATGGTTCAATGACTTCATCCATGAACATAGCTGTTAAGGGATGCTCACTAGTTGCAATTGCATAATATCCGTCTGGTTGAATATCGTACATCACCGTTTCAAAATCAGATAAATCAGTCACTCCTTCGTAAGCATCTCTATTCATCATTACAGGAGGTTGTACCAAAGTATATCCTCGATTGACTAAGAATTCAATAGAAAATTGTTGTAGTGCTAATTCTAGTCTCGCAAGATCTCCTTTAAGATAGTAAAATCTAGATCCTGCAATCTTTGCTGCCCTTCCTAAATCAACCCATTTATTCTCTTCAATCAAATCATTATGAACTCTAGGTTGAAATTTAAATTCAGGCTTTTTTCCATGCATTGAATGTGATGTATTTCCTTCCTCATCATCTCCTATTGGTACACTTTCGTGTAAAATATTAGGAATTTTCATTCTGATGAGATCTCTATTTTTCTCAGTTTCATCTGCTGTTGTCCCCAATTCTTCTATTTGAGCACCAAGATTTGCTACTTGGGAGAGAATTTTCTCTACCTCTAGAGAATCACCTGCTTTTTTCGCTGCTGCAATTTCTCTGGCGGCTTCATTTCTTTGTCTACGGATTTGATCTACTTTGTACCTAAGATCTTTCCATTCTTTATCTAATGAAATTACCTGATCAATCAAATCATGAGAAATTCCTCTTCGATCGTGATCGGCTCGAATAACATCGGCCAACTCTCTGAACATCCTCATCTCGAGCATATTAACGGACCTACGAGGGGGCACTTCGCTTCAACCGTTTGCATTAGAATAGGGTAATATTGAACGCCAATGCATCAAATCCGAGAACAATAATTGTAGTAATAAGATATCCAAGAATTGAACCTCCGTTAAGTAATGGAAGGCCTGCTTGAGGTTTTCCTCTTGCCACTTGAGTCATTAATACCATGTAACCTGCTAGTCCCCCTATTAGAGTTCCAAAGGCAACTGCAGTAGGTCCATGCAGACCCGCAAAGCCAATTTCATCAGGTAACCAAGTCATTGCTGAGATTACTAATATTCCTGGGAAAATTACATCACCAAGACCCATGAACATTGCATCTGCTGTTTTTCTCTCTTGATTCGGTATAGGTTTAGGAGGTTGAATAGTTGATGTATGAATTCTATCTCTTTCAACCATTTTTCCGTCATCTTCATCTAAGAATGAATATCCTTTGTCTTTTGGAGCAACAAGCAATATCGGAAGTTTTAGATCAATCATCGTATCAGCTAATGTCAGCATATGTTTACTTCCATTTACTGCCCAATGGTCGTAAATAGCCATTGCAATCATGAAGATAATCACTAGCCAAGGAACAAATGAAACTCCTAACATTACACTTACTCCTGCTCCTACGAGGATACCTGTAGTGTTTACTACATACCATTCTGGGCGTAGAATTATTGCAACCATTAGTAGAATACTGAGAGATAGAGCAATGATATCTGTCCAAGCAATTCCAACTCCTCCAAATTCAAATGGTGGAGGATCTGGTAAATTCCATACTGCTACCTTTAACGGTTCATCAAATGAACTAGAATTTGTATCCAACAAAATCACTCCTTCTGTCAATTGAGTAATATTTTCATTACTCTGATACTGAATTGACATAGATACCAAACTATTTCCTGGGATTATAGTATCGCGAGTTCTTTCAATTTTTGAGGTACCCATGAAAACTCTCAATTTCTCATCATCTAGTACCCATAGGTCGTTTAACCCTCCATTACAACAATCTCCCAATAGAAGACCTCTAATTGGCCCTTCGAATGCATCTTCAAATCGTACGGCATCATTCTCAAGAACTGAACCATTTGATTGAATCCTAAATGATTCAATTGTTCCTTCTTGAGTACCCAAATATAGACTAAATTCTTGAGATGAACTATTGTAAATTTCATATGTGTCACTGCCAAATGTAGTTGCTGTAAACATGTTGTCATCTGATAAAGTCAAGTTCCATACTGGCTCAAGATATGGTGGATTGAATCCATCATTATGAGATTGACTTGGAATTTCCAAAACACCTGCCCATCTACTTGAAATGATTAGTAAATGATTGTCACCGATATGTTCTGCTGAGAGAATATTCATTGAATCAAATTCATCAGGCATCAGCCATTCCCATGATCTATCCCTGGGGCTATCTATCGATTCAACAGGCTTGAATTCATCTATTTTCATTAGAACAGGGCCAAAAATTTGCCATTCGGCTTCTTGACTATCTACAAAACCTAAATGACAATTATCGTCAAATCTACTGATAATTTCACCATTTGAAGAATCAACTCTTATCCATTGAGTCATATCACAAATTATGAAATCATCAGATGATGACATGATATGGTAGATCATTTTTCCATTTGGAGTAATTGAAACGGATTCATTTCTAGATTCTGAAATATTTGCAGTCCAATTTATTGTACCGCCTGCAAATTCACCCTCAGTCCCAACAGCATGATCTACTGAAATGAGTTTATCTCCATCAAAGAAAATCATAGTATTAGTATCTCCCAATTCTTGTATTATCTGACCACCTGATTGTGCATCAGACGTAGTAGCTGTAAGTTCAGCAGTTGGAATAGCAAGGTGGGCCATTGGAACAAGGCTGTATGATAATGCAATCCAAAGAACGAAAAGAATTCCAACTTGAATTAATCTCTGCATATTTTTTTTAGCTAACCAAATAATTGCTGCAGTAAAAATTAGGATGAAAATCCCCTCTACTATGATAAAACCTGCCTTTGTAGAGCCTGCGGCCCCGAATGCACGTAGTTCATCACGATCATAAAATGGCTGAATTAGTGTTGAAAGAAAAATAGTAATCGTGAACATTCCTGCCATCCCGAACATGGAGGTCCATTGTCCTTTGAGCACCTCCAGTAGGGGGGGCTCGTCCTTCGCCATGTTGTAGGGAAGTTCAAATCACATTTCATTATATGTACATTTAATGGGGATAGAAGCCGACTCACAAATAGAAGAAGAAGTTCTTACGTCTCGCGAATGGTTAGATGATCGAAGAAAAATTGGAATGAGTCAAGGATTAGAAGTTACATATGCAATGTTAACACGTCTTGGGATGCCTCAGATGGCCTTTCCATGTGTTCATGTGGCAGGAACAAATGGTAAAGGAACTACTTGTGTGTATCTTGCGAATACTTTGAGTTTATCTGGTAAAAAAACTGGATTGTTCACTTCTCCGCATCTTTGTCGTGTCGAAGAAAGAATTAGAATTGATGGACGTCCTATTAACTCAGAACAGTTGGATAAGGCAATTCATGCAATTAGAGTAATGTCTCAAGAAGAACCAGTTTTACAGCCTACTTATTTTGAAACCTTATTTTTAGCAGCAATGATATGCTTCAAGGCAGCAAATGTCCAACGTGCAGTAATAGAAACTGGTTTAGGCGGTAGATTAGATGCGACTAGATGTTGTTATGCTGATTTGACGATTTTAACTGAGATTTCATTAGAGCATACAGAAATATTAGGGGATAAAATCGAATTAATTGCTAAAGAAAAGGCTGCAATCGCTAGACCAGGAGCGACAATGCTTGCAAAGTGGCCGTATAATCCTGATGTTATGATTGCCATTGAAGAGGCTACATCAAGAGGTTGTGGATATTGGTGGAGAGGAGATCGTTTGGCCCTCCTAGGATTTGAAAATGCAAATGAACCATTTAGAATGATTGGAACAGGATTGGGAGATGGTCAGACAATCCCCCATGGTGTATTTGATGGATTAATGACAATGCAAATGGATAATGCAATATTAGGCCATGCTGCAGCATGGTTCATTCTTCCAATTGATCCTGGTGCTCCTCCATTACATGATGTGATGGAGAGAACATTTTGGCCTGGACGGATGCAACAAATCAGGGGGCCGAAAGATGTTGAATTATTGCTTGATTGTGCTCATAATCCAAGTGGAATTGAAAAGATGGTCAATGAATTGATTCTTAGAAAACAGAGAGAAGAAGATGCAGGTCGCTCTTTTTCACCTTCTGCAATCCTTATAGGTACTACAAAACAGAAAGATTTGTCAGTTTTTGTTCATCCTATTGTAGAATTACTTACAGAGATGAATAATCCCATGATTGTAGTTACTGAACCATCAGACGGACGATTACCTGCTGTTTCAAGTGATGATTTAGCAGCTGAAATTCGCCTCCAATTCCCTGATGCTCGAATTCAAGTAAGGCCTGATTTACATGTTGCTCTAACTACTGCTGTAGAAGAAGCTGTAGATTCTTCTTCACATTCAATTTTTGATGGAGTTACAGGTTCAGTTTGGTGTTTTGGAAGTATTCATCTAATTGGGGGTCTTTTGACCATTCTTGGGCAAGATTCAGATGATGCTCTGACTACTATGAGATGGAAAGAAGACGATATAATCGGAGACAGAGATATTCCCATGAATCCATAAGGGAGTTTTTTCTATGGTAGATTGGGTGAAGGCATGAGTGAGAAATGGGACCGCCGTTTTATTGATTTAGCATTGCATATTAGTGGTTGGAGTAAAGATCCTTCAACTAAAGTTGGATGTGTCGTTGTCGGTGAAGATCGTGAAATACGTTCAACAGGATTCAATGGATTTCCTAGAGGTATTGATGATTCAATGGAAAGATTAGAGGATCGTGAATTGAAATATCCTTTAATTTGTCATGCAGAAGAAAATGCGATTATGCATGCTGCTCGAATTGGTATTTCTCTTAAGGATTGTACTGCGTATGTTACTTGGCCACCGTGTACAAGATGTGCACGATCTTTGATTCAGGCAGGAGTAGTAGAGGTTGTCTACCCCGGGGATATTGAAATTCCTGATAGGTGGATTGAAGATTTTGAAAGATCAAATTCAATGATGAAGGAAGCTGGAGTTATTACCCGGTCGACTACACATTCTGATTGAAAGTTGAAGTAAGAATTTTCAAGGATTCATAGAGTTCTGATAATGTACCACCGTTGTTAATTACGATATCAGAAAGTTCAGCTGTAGCGATAAGTGCCTGACCTGAAGAATTTTCTGCTATAGCTTCTGCATCTTCTTGTTTAAGGAAAATTTCGTAGTCGATAGGATCTCCATCCCTTGCTCTTTCTTGCATTCTTTGCCACCTTAAATCTCGAGGAACACTAACCTCAATCAGTAAAAAATCATCTCTACTTCTTAGTGCATGAACTTCATCAGGCGTTCGAATAGAATCTATGATCGTATTTTTCTTTGAGTCCATTCTTTCTAGAAGCATTTCTGCTAATACTCCGCCTCCACCCTTAGAGCGTAGAGTTCTTCCACCTTGAGTAAGATTTTCTCTAGTAATTTCTTGATCATTTTCACGTAACCAATGTCTAATTGCATCTGAGCAAGAACAACCATCCCATCCTTGATCGGTAAACCATTCAACGATAGTAGTCTTTCCGGCAGCATTCCGCCCTGTTACTCCTAGAAGCATGATACCCTCTAATGGAGATACGAAATTATTGTTGTTATTTCCAAAATCTGCTAGTTCTGGCATATTGTATCTCTGCATCATGTATTGCTCTAAGTAATCGTGTTCTATTTCCTGGATCAATTCTTGATAAGATTTTCATTGCTGTTCTTTCTCCAACTCCTCTAGCTACTAGACATAGAACAGCATCTAGTCCTCTATCAGCTACAATTTCTGCATTCCTCATCATTCTGTCTCTATCTTTTGGGTCGTTACTTTTTACCCATTCTCTCAATCTTTCTTCCATTGCCTCAACAGATGTAGCCTTTAACCTGCCACCACAATTACATTGCATGGTTCTTTCAGGTAGCTTTGCAACTCTTCTTCTACTTATATCACCACAATTCATACAGATTTGTACCACTCTTTCATTCAATAGTCGTTCTTCTACCTGAGTTCTAATTTCTTCGTCACTAAAGTTAGGCAATAGTAAGTCCTTTTGAGCTCTATCTGAGATTCCTAATGGGCCACTGGGAGTTGCTTCAAGTTTGATATAGTCCTGTTGTAATGCTCTTAACACATCTTCCGTTCCAGGGAGGTCTAGTCTTTCATGGAACAATTTGTCTAGTGCTTCAATCATTAAAGGAGTATTTTTGTATCTTTTTATTATACCTCTAACATTTACATTCCTAGGATCTATTCCTCTTGCAATCACACCCATTATTTTAGCAGTTTCAACTACACGTGAGCGAAGAGCACGACTATTTGGAGTGGTCATTCTCAGTATTGTTTCTATTGAATCAGGACTTGTTTCCAATAACCAAGTTTCAATATGTTTGATTGTTAATCCTGGGACCATTAGGTGGATTCTGTATGGGTCGACAATCGTTCTTCCCATTTTCCCATCGATCATTGAAGCCATAGCTTGAAGAAAATCAGATAATGTTTGGTTGATTTTTGTACCTTGACACGTATTCAAAACAATAGCATCTGCTTGGTACTCAAGGGTCCAAAATCCAGCGTGAGGGATATGTCCAGTTGATTCTAGATGTTCCATTACCGAAGAGGTGAATCTTTCCATTGCTTCTTCAGAAATATCATAATCTTCCAATGTTGAATCAATCAGTCCACCAGTTAAATGATCTGCTGCATTTTTTTGAGGAAAATCTAGTCCTCCAAATTCTTTTGAAATAAGTATTCTCATTCTTCCTACTTCTCTTGCAACTCCTTCAGGAACTGGTGGTAGTTCCCCAAACCATAGTGGAGCATCGGCTTTCATTGCGGTTGGAATAACAGTTAGTTCACTAGCTTCAGGATCGGCATCAATAATCATCCAGGTTCTTCCAGCCATAACAAACAAATTTGCTGCTTCATCATCTTGTATTCCCATTACAAATGCTTCATCGAGAGTCCCAATTATCCGTCTACTTACTGAATCTCTAACTCGGTAACGTTCAGAATCTGGAATCATCGAAACACCTCTGTTTCTTACTTCAGCTGCCTTTCCACTAGGTCCATACCATCCATTTTCTTTCAATTCATTAGGAACCAATTTTTTCATTTTCTCAACTAGAATACGTTGTTTATGATCAGACATCTGCTCAAATTCTTCAATTGAAGGTCTTTTAGAGGGCACATCATCAATTGATTCTGCCAATTTTTTCCATAATTTTGGCGGCCATCTCAGAGGATCACTTTCATTAAAATTGTCAACTAATCTTACCAGTCTTCTATCATCCAGTAGACGCAAAAGATCCATAGTATCATCATGTTTCCAACCATCAAATAAATGGCTTTTTTTCAACAATGATGTAGCTTGATCACATCGAACCCAACCCTCTTGAAGTGACAATAGAACTAATTGATTTGTAGCAACACTTCTAGGATGATATCTCCAAGAAATTGGTTCAATTTGTTTTGATTTAGCCATTCTTGCTATTGCTGCACCTTCTGCAATATCATCTATTTTCCAAGCTACTAGATCTCCTCTTCCTACTCCACCAAGAACATGTTCTGCTCTCCCTACTCGTTGTAGCATTCTATCTACTGCACGAGGACTCTCAATTTGGTGAACTCTTTTGATACTTCCAACATCAATTCCTAATTCCATACTACTGGTGCATATCATTGCATTTAATTCACCATTTTGTAATTGATTCTCCATATCCATTCTTGTTTCAGAAGCTAAACTACCATGATGTACTCCAATTTCTAAATCTGGATTTATGTTTCTCATTCTTAATGCAACTGTTTCTGCAGAATTTCTACTATTGACGAAGATGAGTGCAGGACTTTCATCCTCGACCAATTTGGTGATATGTCTTAGAGATGCTACTGATTCTGCACTAGTTCTCCAATCGAGTGCCAATATCTTATCATCAGGTGAAGGGAGAGGAGCATGTACTCTGATTTTTGTTTCTCTGGGTGCATCTCCGAGTACAATTTGAGCGTCATCGGACAACCATTTCGCGACTTCTTTTGGATTACCAACTGTAGCAGATAATCCAATTCGTTGAATTTTATTCGGAGATAAAGCTTGAATTCTTTCTATTGCAAGTAGAAGTTGAGATCCCCTTTCTGAAGCAGCAAGATCGTGAACTTCATCTACAATAATCGCCTTTATTTTGCTTAGATGTTCACGAAGTCTAGAACCTAATAACATAATTTGTAGAGTTTCAGGAGTTGTAATCCAAAGATGAGGTGGTTTTCTCGATTGCCGTTGTCTTTCTGAGTTAGGAGTATCTCCATGTCGAAGGGCAACTTTCAGATTTAATGGTTTGAATAATTCAGGTAATCTTCTATCAATATCTCGATTTAGAGCACGAAGTGGAGTGACATATACAATACAACTTTCATTCCATTTCTCAGAAGTTGCCATTGATAATAGAGGTAATGCTGCAGATTCAGTCTTTCCAGATCCAGTTGGAGCGATAAGCAGTACATCATTTCCTTCAAGTATTGCAGGAATTGATTTTTTTTGAATAGGAGTTGGATTCCAACCCTTTTTCACTACAATTTGACTTACATTTGGATGTAATAAATCCCAATCAGACATATTCACTCGTCCTAAATCGAATCAATAATTATTCAACCGATTTGGGAGTTATTCCCATCCCTCATCGTCATCTTCGTATTCATCATCATCATCCTCATCATCTTCATATTGATCGTCTTCAAACAATAAATTAACAAAATCATCATCCATTGCATCTTTATTCATTTGACGGATACTCACGTAAGTTACCGTTGGTACTACAATCATGGCAATCACGATAAGAAGAATTGTCAGAGGATTTTGTCTTGCTTGTTCTATCCAACCAAGTCCCCATCCATATGCGACATCGATTCCAACAGAAATAGCATTATCCTGTTCATCAATTTCGTCGATTTCATTACTAGAATCTACAACGACTCTTATTCTTTCAATTCCTTCCTCAGCATCCCATATCGCATCGATATAGATTGTATCTCCTTCCTCAATTTTATCGATTCGTTGGGTATTGAATGGTTCTGCAGCGTCACCAGCGAAGAAAGATACATCGAAAGAAGCATTCAATGGACCTCCTAAATTGGTTAGATACATACGTAATTCAACATCAGTACCTACGCTAACACGTTCTTGATCTGTATCAATTCTAATTGCTCTCAATTCAGGACTTTTATCTGCACCTAATGTTACCCAGGCAAGATCTAAATCATTATCCAGATTTGTTGGCTCCCTCACAGGATCACTTTCACTATTGCTTGTTTGAGGGAATGTATTTCCTGCCGCATCTTCACCAGTGATATAGAATCCAACAATATATCCACTTCTCGGAATAACTAATCCTCCACTGGTTAAATCTACAGTTCCGGTCCAAAGAATAAGGTCATCTTGTAGTTCCATCGAGAGAACAGAGAATCCAGCGGCGATAGTTGTAGTTCCATCTCTCATAACCCAGTGAACTTGTTGAGGAGCTTGCGCTAAGTCAGAACATCGTTGATCAGATGGGTCATTTACACATTCTTCAGTTCCTAAGAAAGCAACATCTACTTCGGTTAGATCTTCTTGGATTCCAATATCAATTATGTCTACAGGGAGAATTCTGTGGATTACCCTCGGAGGAGTATGATCCACGCTAAGTTGTAAAGTGGTTGAAACTGAATCTCTAGTCATGTCTTCTCCTCTACCTGGAATGCCAGTAATTCCTGTGAGGAAAGTTCGAGTTTCTGCTGATGCAAGAGTAGGTGCCGCGCTTAATGGGACTTCTACCATGTAATCTCCATTTTCAGTAAGGCTACCGTCTGACCACATTTGAACTCCGTCAAATACCTCTACAACTATTCCCAGATTATTTGGAGGAGGAGTTTGAGAATTTTCATACACCACACGTCCAGTCCATTGAATTCGATCATCTGCTCTAATAGATGTTGAACTATCTATTGGGCCTACTCTAGGATGCATTACATCTGTGATTGTGTAACTAGTTGGGTCAAGAACCAAATCGTTTTCCACATGGAATGTTCTGTCAACGAACTCAATTCTTCTCATACTAGCTCCAAGCTGTTTGTATTCAAATGCTAAATCACTGATTTCTTCATCTGGCCAATCCCATGATACCTTGAAGTGAAAATCAATGAGAATCCACGGGAGGCCTGTATCATTACTAATTGTCGTAGCTTCGCTATTTTGTAGGATTTCTATGTATTCAGAATCACTCCAAAATGTATTGTTCCTACCTGAAAAAGAAATAGATTGTTTATCTCTTTCTGGATCTGGACCTTCAAAGTCGAAAATCAAACTAATAATCTCAAAATCAATCATACCATTTGCATCAACTAATCCTGCAGTAATTGTTTGTTCTGTTCCTGCGAAAATTGCATCTCCATCATTGTGTCCAGACCAATGCAGTCCAGTAAATACAGATTCCATGTCCTTTCTAGTTCGGTACGTTGCAAGATCTGATGAAAATCCAGGTCCTTCCCCAGATTCTAGAAGATTACCTGCCGGGTCGTTCCCAGTTACATAGTAGGATACTGATGCTAAGTTTGGATTACGACTATCATCGATAGTAGTGAAGAATCTTTTACTTTCTGCTGTTGTTGTATTTACCATACTTCGATTAACGTATTCATTTGAATCTGCGATTCCATTTCGATTTATGTCATGATCTGCCTCAACCCAATAATGCAGTGTAAGTTCTTTAGGATCTCCAACAGCATCCTCTACATCGATAATAATTGATTGGTCGTATCTTGCAGCAACATAATCATCTTGTTTTGGCATATTGTGAGTAATTTCTGGTGATGTTCCGTCAATGAAGAATGTACGACGAGAATCAGGTCCAGGTGGAATAACTAATGTTGAGTCCCTTTCATTGTATGTTTGAACTTCGTAAGTAATTCCCCCTGGAATGTCAATTTCAGGCACTGTTAAACTAATGAAAAATGAACCATCTGGATTATTCTGGTCTTTCCATGAGGATTGCACAAAATCTCCTTGTTCTCCCTTTTGAGCAATTTGTACATCAAATACTGAATTTAATGGAGTATCTTCAGTGTTTGAAAACCACATCTGCCCTTGGAAGAAAATTGTCTCTCCAGCAGAAATCCAAGCACCATTTGTTAGATTTTGGCTGGTAACCAGTCCCTCCGCATCTCTAACTCCTAACCACCCCAGACCATATGATTGATTCACGATTATTCCAGTATTTACTGTATCAGATAACATGGCAGGTGTCGATCCTTGGTCATCCGTACAAGTGACTCTAAATCCTACATTATTTTGTTCAGGGAATTCGCTAGTAACTCTAAATCTCCAATGGATTTCAAAAATTCCATTATTATTTGTCGTATATGTGCCGCCTTCTTGTCCTGGTTGAATTGGAATAATCCAATCAGCTGGATCGTCGTCCATTAACGTACCAGTTTCCGACCAAGTGAGAGATGGAGAATCAGAATTTGGAGATGCAACGAAATCTAGAGTGGCTCCAGAAATTCCAGTAGCACCTTCTCCAATAACATGTCTGGTTACAACTTCGTAGGCTTGACTACGTTCATGAAGAACCATACCTTCATCCCAAATGATATCAAGATTTACTGTTTGCATGGTATATGTTAGCTCGAAAGAATTAATTTTTACAAGTCCTGGAGCAGTTGATGAAAGTGTAATTGGAATAGTAATAGTTCCAACTCCGGTACCAGGGATTTCCGAATTAATAGCATTCAAAATGTTATTGTTACTGACATCTCTAATCCCAAGAAGAGTGCCTTGATCTTGCCATTCATTACTTCCATCATCACCGATATCCATTTTCACATTTTGTGGTGCTTGACTAAATATTTGGATATTGAAATCTTCTAAAGTTGGTGTGTTAGTACCACCGGAACCAGAGTAGAAATAGATATAGAAATAGATGTATGAACTAGTACCTGATAATGAAATAGTTTGTCCAGGACTTTGAACTGTGTACTGTGAACCTAACTGAAAATAGATATTGAAGTACGATGAACCTGGAGTTGTAGAATTCCACCAAACCTTCGCAGCTACGGGAGAGGTTCCTGTTGTACCTAGATATTTGTAACCTCGAATATATCCACTTGATGAGTAACTAGACACATATGTTAGTTGAACTCGATCAATTACAGGAGAAACAGAATTATTTGTTCCGTTAAGATATGCTCGCCATTTTACTTGATTCCCTCCATTCGTGAATGATATTTGGGTATTAAGAGAGGCAGATTTCCATGAATTCCCTCCATCTAAACTCACTTCAACTTCAACTGACGTTCCAGCAGGCTCGTATGTAATCAACCCACTAAGTGTAATAGTTGAAATAGAAGATCCTAGATTTGTTGTTGATCCAATTGCTATACTATTAGATTGTGTAGAAGAACGCTGTTCAAATGTAGCCCCAATTCCTGAGGAAAGTACAGTTCTCGATGTTGTAGATGGACAATAACTAGTGATTGCCGTGTAAAAGCATGCATAGATTACTTCTCCTTCTCCGTTATCTGCAATACCATAATGCCCCTTTCCATTTAGAGTGATTGAACCCTGAAAGTCAACCCAAGCTCCTGCATTATGTAATACGAAGTGAGTAGATGAAGAACTTCTGTAAGAATTCACCAGTATTCGCGGATAATTAACTGATAAGCCAGAAATAGTTCCAGAAAGTGTACTACTAGTGCCTAGATATGTAATTGAAGTTGCAGTAGTAGGGTTAGAACGAGAAACATTCCAAAGATTGTAGGTAAGAGAACCAGAACTTGAACGAACTAATACCTTGAGATCATCTGTTTCTGGATCTATCGCAATCCCTACTGGGTATGAAGAAGAACTAGACATAGTCCAGTCACCTACACAACTCCAAGTGGAATCAGAAACTGTCCATTTTGTTATTCTTCTATAATTGTAAGAGACTGCCCAAACGGTGTCTTCTCCATCAGCGGCTAAATCATACAGGGTATACAATGCTTGACTATTACAGCTATTGTATTGCTTAGTCACAGAATTTACTACGTTTGAAGATGACGAATTATACGAATTAATTGCTGGAGTTTGATAGACTGAGCTAGATTGATAATTACTAGTGAATAATGTATCTCCAACCTTCACTAAGGCGCCCGGATAGTTCCAATTCATTGAATTTGGTACAGTCATAGAATTACTATTGATTGTTGGACTAATATATCCTTGATCTCCATTTGCAGAAAACCTACCTGTGGTATTATGATATGAAGAAGAAGCACTATCCCAGTCTCTAGATGCAGCAAGATTGTTGGTATTGGTTGATTCTTGTGTATTCAATGTAATTTCATCATTTTCAACTTTCAAGTTATTCCTATACCAACTTGAAAAGTATGTCCCTGTAAACGAAGTTGAAGAAGTTCCAGCGCCTCCAAATTCACTATTTGTTGAACGATTTTCCCATTGAGTATTTTGCGCAGTCCCTTCTATTGAGAATCTTGCCTGAGTTACTGAAGCACCATATGGGAGAGTAATTCCAGGTGTTTGAGCGTCACCACCAGTAGCACTGGTGAAACTGTGGCTGAAGGTGGTAGTTCCATCAGCAAATTGCGTTTCAGTAGTTGCAGCTGATACAAGTGGAGACATAGACATCGAAATAAACAGGAATAGAACAAATATTGCCGACCTCCTCATAGCCTAACCTCCGGTGATGTCCCACTGTAAATGAATGAACATATCAACATGGCGTCGTCCGGTCATAGAAAATTGAAGTCAATTTTGAGACTAATTATGCGAAAGTAGAATACAATTGAACCTATAGGAATGGTCGATTATCATGGCTCGTCGAGGTAAGAAGCAGAGTGGAAACATCTTCGTAAGATGGTGGGAAGAACGTAGAGATCAGCATCTTAGTATTCTATTCATACTATCGTTGATAGGACTTGCAGCATTCCTTTGGTCTCTTGTTTTCTTTATGTTTATGGATGGAGTAAGTGAGATGCCAGAACTTATTGGAATGTCTTGGTTTTTCGCTATTGGAGGGTTAATACTTCTAGGAGTTGTTGGGCCTGAATTTTTCCGATATAATGAGCAATTGACTTTACTTCGAGAAGTATTTGAATTAGAATCTAGGGCTGAGATACTAAAACGAAGAAAAGAGGCAGAGGAAGCTGCATCTCTTTTGGGAAGTATCCATCAAGGTAAATTGTTAGCACATTACAAAGATCATGGAATTCGTGCTGGACGAATTTTCCAATCACCTGCTACTAATTTTTCTACAGAGGAGTCATGGATTATTTCTTGGTGGAATGCAGATAACACCATTTTATCAGAAAATACTGGAATATCCAATCTTTCTTCAGCTTCTAGTCAAAAGATACTGATAGTTGGTTCATTAACAGGAATTGTTCTTCTTCTTTGGAATTCTTTCTTTGGAATCGCTAGAATGACAACAGAAGGATCTCGTGAATACTCCATAGACGTATTATCTTGGTTCCAAAGTTTGTTAGGTTCAGATGTAAGTAAGCTAGTAGAACCAGTTTCATTTGATTTAATGACAATACTTTTGTTAATTGGATTCGGAACATTGCTCTGGTCCACTAGTCCTATGGTTTCGTTGAAATCGTCAACGGAAGAGGAGTGAGGAAAATCAATGTCCAGTAGTTATGGATGGATTCGTGAAATCCTTCTTGCTGCTGGAATGATTTTGGTTCTATATGGTTCATTAGTCTTAATGACAGGGTCTTCACCTCCAATGGTAGTAGTTGAATCTCAGTCAATGATGACTGATGTCGAATCACATGTTGGAATAATCGATCCAGGAGATATTATCTTAGTCACTGAACCCGAAAAACGTGAAGTGGTTACCTATGCGGAAGCCGTTGAATCTGGAGGTCAATATCATGATTATTCTACTCATGGTATGCCTGGAGATGTTATAATTTACAAGAAGAATGGGGGAAATGATACACCAGTAATTCATCGTGCTATTTTGTTTGCATTAGCAAATGAAACTACACCTGTAGAGAATAACGGAACTTGTATTGAAGGAGAATTAGATGAGTTATTTGTTGCTTCTGATGGTTCAATCGGGGCATGTATTCTGACATGGGATGTCAAAGGAACATCAGTAATGAATGTCTCATCAATAAGTATGAATTTAACCGGATATTCTTGTCAATCTCATGGATATTTGATGATTCAAGATTGGATTCCTGAACATGAAGGATTTCTCACCTCTGGGGATAATCCAAGGACAAATGGTTGTACAATTGATCAGTTGACTGCAACAGGATATGGCGGTTCAGGACCACATTATTTTGGGCTAAGAGATGAATTTGGGAATCCAGTTACTGCAGTAAGACCTCAATGGGTGAGTGGTCTTGCAGGACCTGAGGTTCCATGGTTTGGGATTGTTAAATTAGCTGCATCTAATAATTCAAGTCAAGTTACTTCTGATGCATGGACTAGTTTGATTCTTGCAGTAGTTATCTTATTGAGTAGTGTTATGTTTTTAGAAAAAGCAATGACAAAAATAATTGCTTCTGCACCTGAATTTGATACTTCAATTAATCAATCCGTAAATTATCGGAATGAGGAAAGCGAAGAAGAACAAGAGTGACGAAATGTTTGATGTTTTTGTAGCAAGAATTTCTGCTTTCTGAGAATGAATGATTCCTGATTTGTCAGCAATCCAATTGATAGTTGAATTTATTGTGTCCCTCATGATATGGCCGCCGTCAAATGGAATTACAGGAATTAGATTGGCAAAGCCCAACAAAAAATTAATCCATAAAAACCAGAAAACGCCCTCAATTAGAAATAATTCTATTAATCCAAAATCAAGCATTTTAACCTCTGAAGTTTCCATGATTTCGCCATTGAATTCAAAGGGCATACTTAGCAGATTTATTGGATATATTAAGCTAGCAAAAAATCGTTCATTAATTGTTAAATTTGGATAAAATGGACCCATCAATCGATTTTTTCCATGATCTGAATTTCTAATACTTGGTTCAAAGTTTGAATTAGTCCCTACTCCTAAGAATGCATCTCCTGGGGATACACCCAATCTTTCTATGTTCTCTTCAGAAATATTACTAGAGCGAAGTTGTTCAAATCGATCTCCTAAAGTAACTTGAATTGTATTTTCTTCTTCCCATTCGCCAACATTAGTTGTATTATACTTTAGAATTGTAAGTACTAGAACATCCCCTGCCTTTGAAGAATTCAAAATATTACGTAAATCATCACCATTTGAAATTGATTTATTATTTGCTTCTATTATCATATCATAGGGTTCTAATCCTGATTCATTAGCAGGCCCATCTACCACAATTGCTGGACTATATGCACCTTGCACGGTAGGGTTTACTCCACTAATTCCAACTGCTAAAACAGATACTAGAATTATTGAGAATACGAGATTTACTGCTGGCCCTGCTGCATAAATCCTCATCCGTTCTCTCTTTGGTGCTTTCAGAACTTCTGTGTATTCAGGTTCTGCAAATGCTCCAATTGGGATTAAAGAGAAAATTAGTAATCCAAAACTTCTGACTCTCATTCCATGTGCTCTCATTAATATTCCATGTCCATATTCATGAATAATTAACGCTACAATTAATGCCATTAATGGCCAGAAAACTGGTATCCCTGATGTAACTCCTGGGATCAGCAAAACTTCCGATGACTCTATAGAAATTCGATCTCGACTAGAATTAAATAATGAGATAAAAGTCAATATCACCAACATTGTTGTGAAAAATAAGGCAATGAATCCGATCCAAATTGAAAATTCTCCAAAAATTCTCCAAAATTTACGTGGTCGAGAAATTTTTTCTAATATTTTTTGTCCTTTATTCGTTCTTATCATCAAAATAAATCCGAGTACTTTTGTTGCATTCCATTTCTCTAGATACCCTTCTTTTTCGAGTATTCTTATCAAAAAAATATTTAGAAACAGTACACCTAGTAATAGATTGTCAGATAAAATGGCTACCAATGAGATGACTAAGAATATCCAGTCCCTCAGTGTTAGTGTCAGTATTACCGTGAGGGCTGATAAAACCCGATCCCTCAGTGTGTGTCTCAATGTCATATTTCTTGTTGTGCCCTATCTTTTACGGCATTTGAATGCTCCATTGTTTTGTTACCGTTGGTTTCATGATGTAATGGTTACTCGGGATAACATGGATGGAGATATCCCACCTACTCCTTCAGTACGAAGGAAAATCGATTCTATGGTTCGGGACCTTGATTCAATTGTGCGTTTGCTTCAACAAGCATCTTTAGAAGAAGTTCAGTTAGATATTATTGAAATTGAGAATCGAATAAATCTCATGGAAGAACAGTTGCTTTCTCCTTCTGTTTCTATCAACGAATGAAACCCTTCATCCAATCGGGTGTTTCAACATCATATGTTTCAGATTCACTAACCATTCTTTCTTGAATGGTTTCAAATGATTTACTTTCTTGTTCTGTTTTTCTACATACTAGTGCTAGAAATTTATGAAGAGGTAGCCCTTGATCCCAAATTAAATGTGGCCTTCCATTTTTGGTTAAAGGACAAGTAGGAATTCTTCTCGCCAGTATTGACAATCTCCCCTCTAATTTACCAGAATCAATACGGAAAATTCGCCATGAATCTCCTCTAACTCCTTTTAATCGGTAGGCGTACAATGGCATTAATCCACATTTTTTTCCTATATCTCTTAAAGCAGAATATTGTTCAGCTAATCTTCCATTCAAATATAATTTCTTTTCTTTACTTGTTTTGACTTCAATTGGGAAACAAATGTCTCCTCTTAATGCAAGTAAATCACCACTTCCTTCTATTCCACTTCCTGCTGCTCTAACAACTAAAAATGGTTTTTCAATAACAAGTCTTGCTTGAGCTCTTTCAGATTCAGAACAAGAACGAGTTACTGCACGAACACCTTCTGGAAGTCCAGCTAATACATGTCGGAGTTCACGTTCATATTGCGCCCCCTGTACCATATCTGTCGGGTGACGTATCAAACCTAATCTCTTTGGTTCATAATGGAATGTTCGAAGCGATTTTTATTCATTCAAAACTATGCCAACCCGATGTTTCAAACCCTGACATTCAAGACCCTCGGATGTGCATTAACTATCACGTGAGTTACATTGCAGTACGCACTAGTGATTTTCGCCTTGCTTACAGATTGTTATTGGAATTGAAAAAAAGAAGGATACGGTGTATCCAAATTCTTCCATCAGATCCTGTTCCCCCTAATGTGGCAGCATGGATGGGAACTCCTTCTGAGGTGTTAATGAGCGGTGATCCTGTTGGGATCCCTGTAACATTAGATGCAGTACAGCATTCAGTAGAACAAGCACTTCACAGAATAAGATATTCAGGTCCAATTCGAAGTCTAATATTTGGAGTAGATCCTGGTCCTAGACCAGGAATTGCATGGGTAGGAGATGGATTGACTCTTGGAAAAGCCCAACTTGAAGGCGTAGATGATACTGTGGATAGCATAATGAGAATTTCAAGAGCAATTGAACATGAATTAATGATAATTCGTGTTGGAAATGGCTCAAAAACAATAGCAAATAGAATCATCAATACTTGTGTTGTACGTGGTTTATCCGTTGAGATGGTAAATGAAGAGAGGACTTCCATTGGTGTTCCTCGACACGCTCATTCCTCTGCTGCATTAAGAATTGCACACCTTCCAGGAGATTCGATTAATGAAAAACAAAAAGTACGACCTACAAATGGAGAAATTCGTGATATTCAGCGTAGAAGTAGAAGACATTCTCTAGGTCGAACTACTATTCCTTCTACCTTAGCAAGAGCCGTTGCAATGGGTAGATTAAGCTTGGATGATGCAATTAGACATCATACAGGTGACTTCAACGATTCCTTTGGGAATATGTAACTATGGTATAATTTTCAGGATTTATTGTATTAATCCACGCCTGAATGCTCTAGTTAAATCTGAACCAGGAAATTGATCTTCAGTCTCACGATAAACAGTTTTCATATTACTTATGAAATTTGCATTATCCGTAACTAAGAGTAACCGTTCAATACCTGGGTCTTCTTCACCATCGAGTATTCCTAGAAGAATTTCCATTGTTTTCCTTGCTCCTTCCCTATGAGGATATGAAAAAACATCCATAGAGATAGGTGCAAGGGCAACAACTCCACGAATTTTACTAGATGAAATCTGTTCAAACATTGAATTGTATGATTTTTCTAATAATTCACGGCGATTTAGATCTTGATTAGGCCGTCGACAATCAGGTCCTACAACATGAATTAGATGTTGAACTGGAAGATTAAAAGGAGAGGTAGATACAGCAGACCCAACTGAACATGGTTGCAAATTCAAAGCACGTTGCCCCCTAGCAATTTGAGAACAAGCCTCTCTTAATTCATCACCAGCAGCATTGTGGACTCTTGCATCAATTCCTTCTCTTCCAGAGAGTCTATTGTTTGCTCCTGTAACCAGAATGTCACATTCTACCTTGAGCACATCCCCGATTAAGATACGTAGTTGCGCATGCTTGCAATCACGTACTATGAGCGTGTCCATATTTTCGATGCGACAGGGCGATTTGTTATAGTCGTTTCATTGAAAATAACATTTTTTGGTTTTGGACCCGATTGATTCAACACCAATGCGAAACCCCCGGTAACCAATGAGAGGGGCCCGAGTCATCCTGTTTCTTCTCATGTTACTCATTTCACCATGGTCATCGATCTATTCTGAAGATTCTGTATTTCATTCTATAAATTCCCCTGATTATTCTGATTTTGTTAATGATGAAACAGTAGCAGTCCCTATGGGGTTCCATCATTCTAGTTATATCAACTACAGCGATGTAGCAATTGTAATTAATAATCTTAGTAGTGATAGTGTGTTAATAGGGAATGCATTTGCATCTGCTAGAGGAATCCCTCCTGAAAGGATATTTCTTTTGACTAATGAAAGTACACCTACTAGTGAAACAATAAATTCAGATCAATTTGATACATATTTTGCAGATCCTATAAGATTAATGATTGAGCAAAGAGGTCTTTTTGGTGATCTAAATTATTTAGTTACCACCAAAGGGATTCCATTACGAATAAATGGAGGTACCAATATACGTGCATCCTTTGATTCTGAACTAGCTCTCATTGATTCAGGACAATTTGGAGCATTAATTCATGGATCTTATTGGGGAGAGCATGAATACGGACCTTGGTCAAATGATAATGGAGACGAATACGCTACATTTTCCTCTCAACCAGTCCCCGAATTCCGTCGTTCTGAACAAGGGTTCTACATAGTAACCCGTCTAACAGGTTATGATGTTGATACTGCAATATCTCTGATAGATAAAGCGAACAATAGTTTTGGTTCTCATGGACAAACAGTCTTGGATTTAGCAACAAATAGAAATGGTTCAGGATATAAGTTCTGGAATGATGCTCTATATTCAGCACATGGTCATCTAAATCAGACATTAGGAATGCCAGTTTTATTTAATCAGAATTCTACCTTTGTTAGTGGAGAAAGTAACGTGATGATGTATGCGTCATGGGGTAGTAATGATGAATCTTGGAATAATCAACAACTCCCAGACAATGGCTTTGATACCCCAGATGGTTCATCTTCATCTGGAATTCGTTCATGGTCATCATCTACCTCCAGTTTCTCTGCTGAAGAGACATTAGAGTGGGATTATGATTCGAACAATGCTGCAGCTAGATTGAGTGTTGAATCAGCACAATGTTCTGCAACAAATGGAGAGAATACAAATGGATTACTCGCTGAATATTTTGATAATCAAGGAATTAGTTACAATTCTTCCTTTATGCCTGATTTGGATGGAAGGGTACCAAATCATGTCCGCTCTGAATTAAATATCAATTATGCGTCATCGAATTCTTTTTGGCCTGGATTAGATTCTAGATTCTCAGATTATTTTTCAGTTAGGCATTCAGGAGTTTTGACAATTCCTGAAGCAGGAAATTGGACATTTTACTCTAATGCAGATGATGGAGTACTGGTTTGGATAAATGATGAATTAATCGTGAATAATTCTGGAATACATGGCATGAGAGAAGTTAGTGGGTCAGTGGAATTAGAACAGGGAGAGCATATTTTCAGATCAGAATTTTTTGAACATGGAGGAGGAGCCGGCCATATTGTTTCTTGGGAGGGCCCAAATCAAAGTAAACAGGTAATTCCGTCTACATCATTTACTAGAGCATTGAGTTCCCCGGTTAGGAGTGATGTTTTGGTTCATCATTGGGACTTTGAAGCTGGCAATGGGACAATAGTTGAAGATTTAGTTGGGGAAGATAATCTAACAATGACTGGAAATCCTACTTGGCAAACATGTTTACTAGGAAATTGTATTTCTCTAGACGGGATTGATGATATTTTAGAAGCAGATGTTGACGACCGTCTTGGCGATTTTACCATATCCCTCTGGGCAAAGGCAAATCATACTGGTCAGAGTAGATATTCATCTGTAATTGCGGTGAATGATGTAGGTGGTGATTCTGATTCATTCCAAATAATGACAAGTGGATCTACACCGGGAGTTTGGCAACTTTATCACAATCGGACTTATGATTTTGGGACGGTTAGTGCATCTGAATGGGTTCACTTCGTAGTTGCAAAAGATGGAGATAAGTTGATGCAATATATGGATGGAATTTTAGTAGGAAATATCACAATCCCTAATGGCAGTATTGATGAAATAGATTTATACAAATTCGGAGTGAATCGAGCAGGAAATACTCATTGGTCAGGCTTAATCGATGAAGTACAGGTTTGGACTCAAGCTCTTAATTCGTCTGAAATCACTTTAGTAAATGGAGAAGTTGCTTTAGATTGCCCATATTTCTCTGCTAGTGGGCAAGGACCTAGTTCCATTTGGCAAGAATATGAATTTGGTGTAGAGAACATGGGGCATGCATGGACATTATCTTCTACAGCTCAATTGATTGGAGAAGTTAATGCTGATTGGACAATGAAGGTCGAAGGTTTTGATTCGAGCAACAATCTTCTATCCACTAATTTTTCAAATTCTAAAACAATCACTACATCATGGAGTAATAGTGACTTTCGATTTCGTCCGCATCAAAATGTAACAAAGTTGAATATTTCTTTAGAAATTGAAATTCAGAACGTTTCCAGGGAAGGAGAAATTTACCTCGATAATGCCGAACTAATGATTTTACAACCACATATGCAATGGATAGATGGATCTATTGCAGAAACTGCAGTATCAACAGGGGGGAGATCATTCACATGGGGTACAGATTATGGACAGAGTTTAGTGGCAGATCTTCTAGAAGATGGAGTTTCAGGAGTCAAAGGATATGTGTATGAACCATATCTTACTGCTGTTTCATATCCTGATTTGTTGACTTCATTTTATGCTTCAGGATACAATTTAGGAGAATCATATACAGCATCCAATGGATATTTATCCTGGATGGGGGTGATCGTAGGAGATCCGAAGATGTCCCCATTTTCTAATCGTCTTCATGATATTGAAATTCGCAATGTATCAGTATCTTCTAGACCATCTGTTGGAACTTCTTTTGATGTTCAAATAGATTTAGCTAATATCGGACCATCTCCTGCTAATGGATGGATTGAAGTTAGAGAAAGGGTAGGAAATAGAGTCTTGTCAAATATCAGTATTTCAGTACCTAGCGGAGATCATTCAGGTTCAATAAGAGAAATAAATATTCCAACAATTACCGAATCTACAGGTTTTGTAGAATTACAAGTAAGATATATTGCGGATAATGGGCCGAATCATAATTCCAGTACTTTTGTTCAAGGGTATATTCTAAGTGAACGAGTAATTAGTAACAATATAGCCTCTACTATTGTGGAGGTTAATGCCCCTCCGAGCATTGATCTTATTGATTGTTCATCATCGGTTGCTCCAAGAGGAAGTACAGTTTCTTGTTGGATTGATGTTAGTGATGAATTTGGAGTAGAATCTGCATTTTTCAGAATTAGTGGGACTAATGAATCCGTGGTTTTTGAAGGTAATGCAACTTCAGGTAATGGAATACGTTGGACAATTTTCTTTGATATTCCTGGATATGCATCTTTAGGTCTTCATGATCTATTTGTTATGATTACGGATATTGACGGACTTATGGATTATGCTAATGAATCTGAGATTCTTGAAGTAGTTGATTCTCCATCTATTTGGTATGGTATTCACATTCAAAATGCCGATGATCCATCATGGGCAGGAGATAGCATTCTTCCATCGGGGACGCCCTTTGGAATGTATAGGGGTGTGCCTACACCAGTTAGGGCATGTGTAGAAGACGTTGACCATAATCCAATTAATGAACAACCTATTTTCTTGTTTGAGCGAGGAGAAATATCATCATTACAAATACTTCCTAAGGATAATTCATCCCGCTATCAATGTTATTTGGCTACTTTAGAGCTTGGCTTAGATGAGCCCCTGTCTCCATTTTTAGCACGTTTATCTGATTCAGAAGGAAATATCATTACTACTCGTTCAGTATTGGTTGAAAATATCCTTCCTTCTGTACAAGCATCATTTCAACGAGAAAATATCGAATCGATGATTGGTTTCGGAGTTGGTAACGAATCTATATTGGTATCAGTAAATGATCCAGATTCCCCTCTTTCTCAAATCGTTGGCCAGATAGAATATACATGGCCAGAGCAGGCCCCCATTACTGCACCATTCTCAACTTTTGGAAATGGAACAACAGAACGAATACCCTTACTTCTACCTAGTTCTGGTTTATCCCCTGGTAATCTTGAGATTCGAATTACTGCCATTGATTCAGACTCAGGTCTTTCGGAAATTAATTTCCAAGTACCAATTGAAACTCGCCCACCATCTGTTAATGAAGCGGTTTTATGTTTGAATGGAGAAGTTGTGATGATACAAAATGGTACCGAACTTGTTAGAGGAGAATCGATGTTTCTTGTAGTACCTGTAGATGAACACAGGCCGATATTACAGGTACGCCCATCTTTACGTCAATCTGGTTGGAGCGAATCTCTAATACAATCTTCATCAATTACAGAAGGCTGCCCAATATCACCTTACATGTATTCTATCGATCTTCCTACTGATTTAATCGAAGGAAATGCAAGTATAGTGATTATCCTTTCCGATATTGATGGTTTAGCTACTGGTTGGACAGAAGAAGTTAGGATTGTTTTCCCGCCTCCTTCCATTCTAAATGTCAGTACTCCAAATTATGGCAAGGTTGGAGAAGAAGTTCAGATTGAATTCAAAGTTAGAGATGCAGATGATCTGAATAACGTTGTATGTTATATCGATGTTATAAATAAGAATTCTACTATACTATACTTAGAGCAAAATCCTAGTTTAGAAGGCGAAATATTGGTGAAATGGACACCTAGTAGACCAATGGATGAAGTAAACATTTCAATAATTTGTGAAGATGGGATGAAGAGATTTGATTCATGGAACTCTGAAACTCCAATGAATATTACAGGAACTATTCTAGACAAACCACCAGAAATAATTGAAGATGAAGATATAGAACAATCATCGAGGAGTGGAATTTTGGCAATAGTTATTGGATTAGGAATAATATTATTGATTATATCATCATTATTTGTTTGGACTTCCAGAAGAGAAAATGAAATTGAATTATCTCCTTGGGAAATTGGTGGAGTACTTGATGCAACTCAAGTCGAATTGAATGAACATGAAGAATTAGATCCTCAAGATGTAGTTGATTTATTGCGAAATGAATAATTTGAATTAACGAAGGGTTCAATTCTGTTGTCATCCTAGGGTTAGTATGGCTACCGGGTATGTTCTGATTAATGTTGAACCAGGATACGAGTTTTCTGTCTATGAATCCATAGGAAAATTTGATCAAGTTGCAGATTCAACATTATTGTTTGGAGATTATGATTTGATTGCAAAAGTAGTTGCTCAGGATATGGCGTTGATAGCTCAATTTGTAGTTGAAAACATTCGCCAAATCGAAGGAGTTCAAAATACTAAAACTCTCGCTGGCGCTGAAGTTTAATCACTTTCGACTCACGTATCCGCACCTCGGAAATCACCAAAAAACCACTATTTTGGAGACGTATCACGATTTTCGGGAAAATATTCATAACCTAGGAAGGAAGCAGCAGGGTTTGAGGTGAAACTCAAATGAGTGAGAAGAAATACTTCGTACTAATGGAGAACGGGAAGGACACCAGCACGGTGTACCACAACAAGCAGCCCCGCCAGGCAGCCCTAAAGGCAGCTAACAAGGGACACACCAGCATTAAGTTGCGCGAACGCGGAACTGACAAAGTGCATGTGTTCACTGGCGAGAGAAAACAGGTGCCAAAGCCTGCTAGTGCCCCAGCATGGCTGAAGGGCGACACGGTCTGGAAGGCCAATGTCAGCAAAGTCGGCATTGAACGCCTTTGAATAGGTTGCTAACCATCTCCCAAAGCCCAAAAGGGCACAAATAGTCCTCGTCCCAATCGTCGGATACCCTCGATAAGGGGCGAAAACCCTTCACTTTCCTTACTTTTCTATATTGGAAAAGAGAATTCACTGATTCAATTCTCACTTTCTCAGACCAATTTTCTTAGCAAGAATAGCTATCGGATCGTAATATTCAGTTACGACTCTTTCCTTCAATGGTATAATCGCGTTGTCAGTAATGTTAATTCCTGCAGGACAAACTTCTGTACAGCATCTTGTGATATTACAATACCCTAATCCGAAGTCTTCTTTGATTTGTGGTATCCTACTCTCGGTGTCGAGAGGATGCATTTCAAGGTTAGCCAGTCTAACGAAGAACCGAGGACCACCAAACTCTTCGAATTTTTGATGTTCTCTAAGTACATGGCACGTGTTTACGCATAGCATGCATTCAATACATGACCTGAATTCCTGAATCCTATCAGCTTCATGTTGATGGAAAACCCAATCTGGTTCATCTGGACCATTAATTGGCTTTATCCGTTTGTCAGTTTTGTAAGCCCAAGAGGTATCAGTGACTAGGTCTCTAATTAGGGGAAATGTTTGCATTGGTTTAACCAAAATTGGTTGACTTTCATCTTCCATTTCTTCAAAGACTTCTTCCATTCTTGTCATGCACATTAATTGAGGTTTTCCATTTATCTCAGCACTACAAGAACCACATTTACCAGCTTTACAATTCCATCTACAAGCTAGATCTGGTGCTTTCTCAGCTTGAATACGATGAATTACGTCTAGAACTACCATCCCTTCATCCATAGGGACGGTATAATCTACAAGTTCTCCAGATGGATTACCATCATTATTCGGTTCTCCTCGGAAAACTCTGAATGTCACATTTTCAGACATCTTATTCCTCCTCATGTAGGTCATCAGCATCTAGTAATTTCTTTAATTCTTGAGGAATCGATGGGTATGTAGTATAATCAATCGACATCTCACCATCTTTGCCTTTCACAATAACGCTATTGATTCTACCCCAATACTTGTGGTCGGGGGTTGGAAAGTCATCCCTTGTATGTCCTCCTCTACTTTCTTCTCTTCGTAGAGCGGACAATGCACACATACGACTAACATCAATCATTGCTCCTATTTCTAAAGCCTGATGCCAACCTGGATTGTATATTCTTCCACCCTTTGCAGTTGTTTTTGTGGCTCTTTTTTCTAGCTCATCAAGATCGAGCAATGCTTCTTCGAGTAGGTGTTTTGTTCTTATGATTCCAACCTTATGTTGCATCATTTTTCTCAGATCTTCTACTACCTTAGCCGGGTTTTCTCCATCACTGCGTTCTAAAGGTGCAAGGGTTTCCGCTATAGCGTCTTCAATTTCATCTCTTTCTATTTCCATAAATTCGTCAAATTGTTGTGAATAAATAGAAGCCTGTTCTCCCGCAATCTTCCCAAACACAATTAGGTCAGAAAGTGAATTTCCTCCCAGTCGATTTGCCCCATGAAGGCCAGTAGCTGCTTCACCAGCGGCAAATAGGCCCTTGATTGATGATTCTTGAGTGTATGAATCAACCTTTATTCCACCCATTACATAATGAGCAGTAGGCCCAACTTCCATGGGCTGTTGTGTGATATCAACTGCTGCTAGTTCCATGAATTGATGATACATTCCTGGCAATTTTTTCTTCACTTCTTCAGGGTCTCTCCACGAGATGTCTAGGTAAGCACCACCATGTTCTGATGAGCGACCAGCATCTCTTTCGCTATTGATGGCCTTGGCAACAACATCACGAGTAAGAAGTTCTGGAGGGCGTCTTTTAGTTGCTAATTTACCTGAAATAACTTCGTCAACCCATTCCAGTGCCTCCTCTTCTGTATCTGCAAATTCCTCTCGATACATTTCAGGGACATAATCGAACATGAATCGTTTCCCTTCTGAGTTCCGCAACATTCCTCCTTCTCCTCTAACACCCTCTGTCACCAAAATACCCTTTACAGACGGTGGCCAAATCATTCCTGTTGGATGAAATTGTATAAATTCCATATCTCCTAACTCAGCGCCCGCCCAATAGGCCAAAGCATATCCTTCACCAGTATATTCCCATGAACCAGAGCACACTTCCCAACATCTTGTCGCACCACCCGTGGCTAAAATGATTGCTTTACCCTTGAATACGTGAAGAGATCCATCGGTTCTATTGTACGCTAAGCATCCAGAAATCCTTCCGTTTGTTTTGAAAAGTCTTCGAACTGTGAATTCCATGAAGACCTCCATTCCAGTGTGAATTCCCTTTTGTTGTAAGGTTCGAATGAGTTCAAGACCAGTAGCATCTCCAATGTGTGCTAACCTAGGATATGTGTGCCCTCCAAAGTTTCGTTGGCTAGTTAATCCTCTCGGCGTTCTATCAAAAACAGCACCCCACTGTTCAAGTTCTCTAATACGATCTGGAGCTTGCTGAGCATGAATCTGAGCCATTCTCCAATCACCAAGATATTTTCCTCCTTTCATTGTGTCCCGGAAATGGATTTCCCAAGAATCGCGATGATCTTTGTTTGCTAATGCCGCAGCAGCTCCTCCTTCAGCCATTACAGTGTGGGCCTTTCCAAGCATAGATTTGCAAATCATAGCAACACTTGCCCCAGAAGCACTCGCTTCAATTGCGGCACGTAATCCAGCTCCGCCAGCGCCAATGACAATTACGTCAAAGGAATGTTCAGTATATTGTTCCATGTTAACCTCAAAATACAATACTTGGGTCAGAAAGGATTCCTTCTGCCACACCCCAAACAAATAAATCGCCAATGAATACCATTGCTAGACTAGTCCAAAACCAGAATCCGTGATGGACATTGATTGATGAAATGCGCCAGAAAAATTTTCCTTGAAGTCTAGAAAATCCTTTTCTCCATTTATTGGTACCTCCCCCTATGATATGTCTGAAAGCATGACAAGAACCGACATACATTGTGAGAAGAAAAGATTCAGCAGCAAGAACAAAAGTTCCTACTGAGATACCAAAAGAGGTAGTACCATCATTTTGGTCGAAAGAAATAGTATGAAAAATATCGTAATATTTCATTAAGAGAATAATCATTGCTAGATATAGCATATATCGATGGATGTTATTCAATACAAATAGTCCTCTTTCTCCTCGATACCCCATTGATTTAACCAAATGAGGCTTTGATACAACACATGCAGTAGGACTAGCAAAAAAAGTCCTGTAGTATACTTTCCTCATGTAGTAGCAGGTTCCTCTAAATCCAAAAGGTATCCATAATATTAGCATAGCAGAATTTGCCCACCCAGGAACTGATAATCCCCACAGATGGATAATATCTGGAGAGAAGATAGGGCTAGTAACTCTGTGATTGTCATAATGTATAGCGCCATCAAAGAAAATCAGTCGAAGAAAAGTGTAAATCATGGCTAATGTAAGGGCAGATCCCATCCATAGGGGCTGAGCCCACCATTTATCTGTTCGATCAGTCTCCCCGAAACCCTTTGAAACAGGAAGTTTGATGACGTCAGACATCGTACTCAACCAACGCTAAACTCGACTGTGTTTTATCATATTGCATATATCCATAGTTGAAATTATGCCAAGAATCCGTAATCCGCATCAATTTCATCGATTTCTATTTCTTCAACATCCATCTGAGCAAGTTGGAGTTTTCCGCTAAGTTCGTCATTTACTGCATGCCAGTAAGAGTATGCTTCGATTACCCATATTCCTGATTCTCTAGTGCCATTGCCGCTGCCCTTTACTCCTCCAAATGGGAGATGCGCTTCTGCACCTGTAGTCGAATTATTGATTCCAGTCATTCCTGCTTTAATTCCAGTCTTGTAGCGATAAGCCTCTAATCGATCGTTTGTGTATATTGCAGAAGAAAGACCGTATGGAGATGCATTAGCAAGATGTAGGCCATGTTCGAAATCTCTTGCTTTTACAATAGTAACTGCTGGTCCGAAAATCTCTTCATGAAAACAGTCCATTTCTTCCGTAACATCTACGTAAACATGAGGCCACATGAAAACTCCTTCACTAGGATCTCCATGGAAATTTTCTGGTTTGTTGTCTTTACTTATTCTTCCATTACCCCAAATCTTAGTCGCTCCACTTGAGTCACACATTTCAATTGCTTCAAGGAAGTCTTTAGCGTATTTTTCTGAAAGCATAGAACCGTAAAGAACTCCGTCATAATGCATCGAATTACCAATTTTTGTTGACTTTACTTTTTCCATGAATAGTTGCATAAATTCATCGTAAATATCTTCATGAATAATCAGATTACCTAGACTGGTACATCTTTGGCCTGCAGTTCCAAAACCCGCCCAATAAGCACCTTCTACTGCATTTTCTAGATTTGCAGATGGCATAATTACCAACGGATTTTTACCGCCCAACTCCAAACTTGCTGAAACAAGATTACGTCCACATGCCTCTCCTATCATCTTCCCAACTGGTGTACTTCCTGTGAAGGATATTTTGTCTACCATTCCCAGATCGACAGCATCTACAATGTGTTGGCCAGCACCACTTCCTTTTCCGTGGATGAGATTGATTACTCCATTAGGAAGGCCAGCTTCATGCATTAGACGAGCAAGAGCGAATGACAACAAAGGTGAATCTTGTGGAGATTTCCATACACAAGTATTTCCGCACATTATAGCCGGAATCATTTTCCAAAAAGGAACTGCTGAAGGGAAATTACATGCATTGATAATTCCACAAACGCCCAATGGTCTTCTGTAGGTGAATAATTCCTTATCAGGTAATTCAGAATTTACTGTTTGCCCGTATAGCCTTCGTCCTTCTGATTGGAAGAATAGGCATGTGTCTATTGCTTCTTGTACTTCGCCACCACATTCTTTCAGAGTTTTTCCTATCTCTCTAGCCTGTAGTCTAACAATTTCTTCTTTATGATCCATTAGTAAGCGACCCATATTTCCTATTACTTGACCACGAGTTGGTGCAGGAGTAGATGCCCATTTAGGAAATGCATCTCTTGCTGCGTTAAGTGCAGAATGAACATCTTCTTTGGTTGAAAGCGGAAATTCACCAAGTTCATCTGAAAGAATCGCAGGATTAGTTGAAACAAATGTCTTTCCGTCAGATGCTAAACTTAGATTACCGTTGATGATATTATATCCTCTAATCTTTGGAGATCCGTTAGGATTGTTCGCTTCCATTGTTTCAAACCCGGTCGATAGCACATGTGTCATGACCCATGGCAGCCGGGATTAATCCTTCAATGTGGCGAAACATCAATTGAGTATTCTAAGTCCTTTAATAACCCCGAAAACAACAGAGATTCAATTGGGGTGGCAAGATGGCGGACGATGGAGAATCAGTTACTTTACGTGTTGCGAAAGCAATACCTAGCGATGTAGGGCATGGACGCGCGCGCGTACCATTCAACAACGACCTAGATCTAAAACCAGGAGATATTATCGAGATCTCAGGAGAAAGCAAGACTGCTGCCGTTGTTTGGAGATGTAGACCTGAAGACGCAAGTCTAGGAGTAATTCGCGTAGATGGAATAATTAGAAAGAATGCTGGAGTAAGTCTCGGCGATCGTGTTGATATCAGGAAAGTTGAAGTCAAAAAATGCGAACGGTTAGTGTTGTCTCCAGTTATGGCTAAACAACAAAAAGTAAGATTTGGCCCTGGAATTGAAGGATTTGCTCGAAGAGGCCTGAATAAGAGACCTGTCGTAGCAGGAGATAGGATATTTATTCCAGGAATGACATTGTTTGCTGAAGCTCTTCCTTTTGCTATTGTTTCAACTAAACCAAAGGGAATTGTTCAGGTTGCACCTGAAACGGAAATAGTCATCAAAGAAGAGGTATTTGACGAGGAAGAAGATTCTGGAACTCAGTCTATTGCTTACGAAGATATTGGCGGTTTAGGAAATCAATTGCAGAAAGTTCGAGAAATGATTGAACTTCCCCTCAAACATCCAATTTTATTTCGTCGTTTAGGAATAGATCCTCCTAAAGGTGTCTTGCTTCATGGTCCTCCTGGTACTGGAAAGACCATGATTGCAAAAGCTGTTGCTTCAGAAACTAATGCTCATTTTTCTTCAATTAATGGCCCAGAAATTATTTCAAAATACTACGGTGAATCAGAAAAAGCGTTACGTGAAATATTTGATGAAGCTACTCAAAATGCCCCCGCGATAATTTTTATTGATGAATTAGATAGTATTGCTCCTAAGCGTGAAGATGTAACTGGTGAAGTTGAGCGAAGAGTAGTTGCTCAACTTTTGACACTAATGGATGGAATGCATGGTCGAGATAATGTTATTGTTATTGGAGCTACAAATCGCCGAGATGCTATCGATCAAGCATTGAGAAGACCTGGTAGGTTTGACAGAGAACTTGAGATTGGAGTCCCGGATAAAGAAGGCCGTCGAGAAATAGTAGATATTCATACTAGAGGGATGCCGATTAGTGATGATTTCGAAATCGAATGGGTCTTGGAAAATTCGTATGGATTCGTAGGTGCAGATATTAATGCTCTAGTTCGTGAAGCTGCAATGAAAGCTCTACGTAGATATTTACCTGAAATAGACCTTGATGAGGAAGAAATCCCTACAGAGGTTCTTGAAAAAATGGAAGTCAAGATGATTGATTTCCGTGAAGCTATTAAGGATATAGAGCCGAGTGCGTTAAGAGAAATTTATGTTGAAATTCCTGAGGTAAGTTGGGATCAAGTAGGTGGACTTCAAGAGATTAAAGATCGCTTGAAAGAGAGTATTGAATGGCCTTTAACTCAACCTGATTTGTTCGCTCATTTTGGAGTAAAACCTCCGAGAGGAGTAGTTCTTTTCGGTGCACCTGGCACTGGAAAGACACTCATCGCCAAGGCAATTGCTAACGAGGCGAAAGCAAATTTCATTTCAGTCAAGGGTCCTGAAATGATTTCTAAATGGGTAGGTGAATCAGAAAGAGGGATCCGAGAGGTATTCAAAAAGGCTAAGCAAGCTGCACCCAGTATAATTTTCCTTGATGAATTCGAGTCTATCGCTGGAGCAAGAGTTGAGAATAGAGGAGAAGGAAGTGATGTTATGAATCGAGTAGTGAATCAATTACTTTCTTCAATGGACGGGGTTGAGGCTCTTGAAGGAGTAATTGTAATTGCTGCAACAAATAGGCCTGAGATGATTGACCCAGCTCTTCTGCGTTCAGGTAGATTTGAACGAGTATTGCATGTCCCTCCTCCTGATGAAGCTTCAATTAAAGAAATTTTGAAGATTCATACTGCAGAAATGCCTCTAGGAAAGTTTGATCTGTCTTCATTTGCCAAAGCAATGAATGGTTACACTGGAGCAGATATTGAAGCAGTATGTAGAGAAGCTGCATTAATTGCAATGAGAGCCGGAAGAAAGAGCATTTCTTCAAAACATTTTGATGAAGCAGTGAATAGGGTAAGGCCTACTGTAACTCCAGATATGATGCAATACTATGAGAAGTTGCAAGATTTGTTGACTAGCGGATTAGATTCTATTCGTAGAAATAACGATGGTCTCCGAGGTATAGAATCAGTTTGAGGTGCTCAATGCCAGCCACATTCACTCGAGAACTTCTTTCAAGAGAAGTTAGAGATAAAAATGGGGATGTACTTGGGCATGTTGCAGACTTAATATTCGACACACGTACAGGTAGTGTAACTTTTGTATTAATACGAATCCATTCCGATTTAGATCCTTCTCAGTTGCCATGGCCATCACAATCAGGAATGATTTCATTGCCGATCGATGAAGTTAGAGAGATTTCATCTGTAATTCACTTGCACCGTTGAATCATCATTGTACTTGTGCGCATAACCGTCTTAAGGCTTGTATGCCCGTCTGAACATTGCTCCAGTCATTGGAGGGTGAACTTATGGCGGTACCAAGCCTTTCTGGAGTTGGAAATTGGCTTCGTTCACCCTCTGGAAAAAGAATGGTGGCTTTGACTTTGTTTTACCTTACACTGGGGCTTCTTTTTTCAACAGTTGCAGGGACATATATTACACGTTCAGAAGTCCATCAAAGTGCATATGGAGAAGATTGGAACGATATGAGTGCATTTAGAGCAGATATCAAGAATCAAGGGATAACAACAACTAGTATTGTAAGCAGTCCACTGTTATTAGAAGAAATTCAATCTCCACGTGATACGGTTTTTGTTGTTTCAGGGATTGAAAGAGATACTATTTCGCTTCCGAGATTTAGTGCAGATAGTAGTGTAATTCAGTTAGTTGAAGGATTAGGTTACTCTACATCAGAAATTGAGGCAATAAGTAATTTTGTAGAACGAGGTGGAACAATTGTTGTTTTAGATGACTTTGGGTATGCTCAAGGATTAGCTGATGAGTTTGGATTAGGATACAGTGGCCATCAGTTGTATGATACTCAAACTTGGGACCCTGATTTAGATTTCAATTATGTATGGTTGAATATTACCAATGGTTTCAATTATTCCTCTTCGTCAGGATCTAGAACCAATACTAACCCTTGTATCGCTGATGAAGATTCAGACGGAACTCCAGATTTCTTAGAGGGAATAGTAGTTCCAACAACAGAAGAATTAGGACTTTGTTCTCATCGTTGGGACTCTATTACTGCAATCTATAACATGGATCCTGGTTATGACTTGTTACTGAATCAACCCAGTGCTTTCGATAAAGGTGAAGCAGGCGAAAATGCAGATGACAATTTGTATCCTATTGGATTTTCAACTCAAGATGCTTATTTAGATACCAACAATGATGGAAAGTTGACTGTTGGATTCAGCGGAACTGATGCTGGTTCTGATGAACAAGGTCCATTTGCAATGTATGTGAAATATTGTCGTTCAAGAAATTGTGATAATCCTGATTCAGGACGAGCTTATTTCGTGACTGACGGAAGTTTATTGGTGAACTCAATTTACGATACAGAAGGGGTTGAAAGTGGAGCATATGGTGAATTCAATAAGACTCCTGACATAAATGATAATCGTCGATGGGCACTAGATTTGATTGCAGAAGCTTTGATGTCAAATGATGGAAATGCTAGCATCTCATCAGATGCTCAAGTTATATTCGATGAGAGTAGACACCAACAACCCAGTTTTATGGGAGATACATACAATTTACTCTATTACATTCTGATATATTTCACGAATGATTGGATGGCAATGTTATTGATGTTCTTAGGTTTGTTCGTTCTATTCGAATTTATCATTATCAAAAAGTTAGATCCTGAACCTTGGCGACATGTATTCAGCATCATTTACTATGGATATGGAGATTCTAGAAGATACGAATATTATGGAAGGGCAAACAAAATCAAACAAATTCTTTTGACTAGGGTGAGAAATGTAAATTCCTTAACAAGAGAAGAATTCGACGCTCTCCCTGCAAGAGATTTACAGAAGATGGTGAATGATCCTGTACTGATCAAATTTATTTTTGAAGATAGACGGTATTCTATGGAAGAGATAATCGCAGTAATCAAAAGAATCAAGACATGGGGGCGGCGTTAAATGTGGACTAGAAAAGCCTCAATTCTTGGAGCAGGAGGTGTATCGCTCGTTCTCGTGGGAATGATGATGTCCAATTTCCAGATGATGGTATTTGGTGTAGCATTCGTTGCATTCCTTGCAGTTAATTCTTGGATTACCGGTCATGGAGATATACAAGTCGTTCGTACTTTAAGTGCTGATAATTTGTACAAGGGTGATGATTTGTACGTTGAATTAGAAATCACGAATCCTTCTTGGCGAAGGACACAACAATTGGAGATTTATGACAATGTTCCTCATGAGATGAAGTTACGTAGTGGCCTCAACTACATGCGTGTAAATCTTGGCCCAGGAGAGACAACTCGAGTTAGATATGTTTTGAGATGCCCATTAAGAGGGCACTATTCTATCGGGCCAATATCAATTCGTTATCGTGATTCGTTCAACTTATTTTCTCAAGAAATGTATGTCGATCATCGTTCAGATTTGATAGTTTTCCCTCAGGTTCGAGAAATAGAGGAGGCTATGGTGAGAAGTCGTACTCCCAAAATGTACACTGGAGCAACAACATTACGTACTCCAGGTCCAGGTACAGAATTTTTCAGTTTGCGTGAATATGTTCCAGGTGATCCATTCAAGATAATTAATTGGAAAGCATTTGCTCGAACAGGTCAACTAATTGTTAATGAGAAATGTAGAGATGCTGTTACTGATGTATTTATCCTAGTTGATAGCAGAGATATTAGTAGAATAGGCACAGTTCTCAAGAATCCATTAGAGGTAGGCACTGTTGCTGCAGCATCTTTAGCTTCATATTTCATTAAACGAAGAGATAGCGTAGCATTAGCAGTATATGATGAACGCCTCTCTTTCTTACCCCCTGATACAGGTGATAAGCAGTATTTCAAAATTTTAAGCAGTCTTGCTGGTGTCGCACCTAAGGGAGCAATGCCTCTACAAGCAGTTACAAATGCTCTTTCTTCACGATTTAGCCGTGGTTCACCGGTATTCATTATCAGTGCCTTAGAAGGTGATGGGACTACAATTCCAGCCATTAGAGACTTAGCTGGTAGGGGCCATGAAGTAATTATCTTGAGTCCTAGTAGCGTAGACTTTGAGCGTCTAGTTAGTCGTATTCCTAGGACTTCATACGAAGTCCTAAAGCTAGAGAGACAGAATAGGCTTACTGCACTAGCTGGATTTGGTGCTAGAGTAATTGATTGGATGCCTGATGTTGAATTATCTCAAGCATTATTGCAGGTGAAAATGGGGTGATATAATGGCAGATGATGTTGCAATTCAGGGTGAAGGATTAGAGACATTACATCTCAAGGTCCTTCGACGAAAGTGGCAAATTCTTGCATTACAGATTACAGCTACAATTTCATTAATTTCTATGTATATTATGATGACTCGAACATATGGATCATGTGATATTGTTGACTCTACTTCTTGGTGTCCTGCTTT
>CEQX01005501.1_pt1 | contig 38832 bp, 40 predicted proteins | sample 356261 | NCBI WGS metagenome assembly CEQX01 (sample SAMEA2621076, study PRJEB7988) | marine metagenome | isolation source: saline water (ENVO:00002010), including | reverse complement strand
TCTTCAAAAGAATTAAAGCTGTGGAAAACAAAACAAGGGTCAATATCGAACCATCTCACATTGGAGTTATTGCCATCTCTAGGCATTACGCCTAGCCTGGCTCCACATTCAGGTTTAAAGCCAAAAGGAGAGCCTGTGCTGACAGCAAGATCCATATCGGAGACAATCGGCAAATCCATAAAAACTACATAGTTTCTTGTAATATTCCAATCATGCATCATGACAGGTCTAGGGATTTCTATAGGCTCAGTTTGGACTAATTCGCCTCTTTTACTGACTCTATGATAATAAAGGTAGGGCTCTCCCATCATTGAATAAGCAAAAAATAGCATCTCTCCAGTCTCGGGGCATACTCTCGGATGTGCTGTCATAGCGGTATTTAATTTTCCTTTGTAATCTTGTACACCAATGGTTTCTAAATCTCTATTTAACTCCCAAGGCAAGGAAGTTTCCTCTAATGCAAGAAGTTTTCCCGCATGATTCACGATATGCGTGTTAGCAGGTGATGCAGAAAGATCTCCAAAGGATGAAATCACATTTAGATCATTTTCATAATACGGGGTTTTGACATATCTATTCTTATAAGATGCTTTTCCATCCTCAAGATATATCCCGTGCAACATACCATTTCCGAAAAACCAATGATCGCTGTAACCTGAAACAGGATTCATTCCGTTTCTAACAAACAAACCATTGAGATCTCTGGGCACTTCACCCTTAATCTCAAGGTTGTGCTCAGTTATTTCTTCTTTTACTGGAGCCCAATTGCCAATAAGGTGCCAATGCAATTTTTTTTCTGTTCTAGAAATATCCCCCATAACTTTCCCCCAAGTTGGAATATAGTTATAACAAAAAAAAGTGCCTAGTTATAGAAATTTTTAATAATGATAATTAGGTTAGGGCACGCCAGTTTAATAGTCTATTTTGTCTTCGACAGCCTTGCCCTCTTTTGGAATTAAGGCAGACCTTAAAAAAGAAGCGACCTCTACTCCGTCTTGATTTTTGCCAATAGTTCTCACTGTTACAATACCTTCATCTGGTCTTGACTTTGACTCTCTCTTATCTACAACTTCGGATTCAGCGTACAAAGTATCGCCAACATAAAGAGGATGAGACATTTTGATATCAGTCCAACCTAAATTAGCTACGGTCTTTTGACTAACATCGCTTACACTCATTCCCACCATAAGTGCAATAGTGAAAGGACTTACAACTAGAGTTTGTCCAAACTCAGTTCCTTTTCCATATTCATCATCTATGTGAAGAGGGTGTTGATTCATTGTAAGTAAAGTAAACCAAATATTATCTGATTGAGTAATTGTTCTACCAGGCCTATGCTCATAGACATCACCTACTTTGAATTCTTCATAATACCTTCCGAAAGATTCTCTATAGCGTCCAGGTGATATTTCTTTCATTTTTTTTACCATAACCCTATTAGTCTATAGTCTTTGGATCGATGCCCACAAGTCTTAATCTTTTTTCCATAGATACGATAATGGGCTGATCTATCATTTTGCCTTCAAATGATATTACCGCGGACGAGGAATTGTTAAAAGCCTTGATAATCTGTTTTGCTTCTTCAACCTCTGAATCGCTTGGCAGAAAAGATCGGTTAATCACTTCTATCTGGCCTGGATGGATTGCTGCTTTTCCGCTAAATCCCATGCTTCTTGCTTTTCTGCTCTCTAATTCAAGAGATTCTAAATTCTCGATATCCATAAAAGGACTATCGATTGAAAATAAGTCATTAATTGATGACTCCAAAATGATTTTTGACCTCGCATGTAGAAGAGAATCCCAATCCATACTTGATCCCATGCTTGCACTAAGATCTGCCCCACCTAAAGCCAAGCCCTTTACCTTGTTATGAGAAGCGATATCTGAAATGTTTTTTATCGATCTAGGTGTTTCTAATAATGCTATAACATTTATCTCTGGCAAGTTAGATATCTTTTGCGGATCCTCAATCTTCGGGAGCATAAAGGCTTCAATGTCTAAATCTGGCTGATTAAGTCTTTCAAGGTCATCTATACCGAGATCTTCATCAATTGAATTTACTCTAACTATTAAATTTACCTCATATTTGTTTTCTTTAAGATGAAGAAATAAAGCCTCCCTAGTACTAACTTTTTCCTTTTTAGCAATAGAGTCTTCAAGATCTAATATGACACTATCAGCTCCCTTATCAAAAGCCTTAGATATCCAATCCAATTTGTTTGCTGGGATAAATATTGGGGAAACGGGAAATTTATTCAATTGATGCAAAAGTTTAATTGCGCTCTTTTTTGATGAGAAAATCTACTACATCAAAAAGCTGATCAGTGCGAACAGATCGCGAAGCAGTGACCATATATTTTCCATTAACTACTAGGGATGGAACTCCAGTGACTTTCCACTGTTTCATTCTCATATCCGCTTGATTGACTGCATTCTTTACTCCAAAAGATCTCGATACGGATTTGTACTTATCTCTTGTAATATCGAAACCTCTAAAGTAATACTCTAGCTCTGTATTACCTGTTAACAACTTTCTTTCATTCTGAATGGTGTTGAAAGCTGCTGGAACAAATTGTTGCTCAATGCCTAGGGCTTTAGCTGTGTAATAAATCATCGCGTGTGTCTTTAGCATTTCATTCCAAGTTGCAGGAGATTTTATAAAGGTCACATCTGAAGGCATATCTCTCTTCCATCTTGATATATATGGTTCTAGTGCATAACAATGGTTACAACCGAACCAAAAAACTTCAGTTACCTCAATTTTTGTTGGGTCAAGGACAGTAGTTGGGTCATCGATAATTTCATAATGGACACCTGCTCTATACTTTTCATCATTTTCTGTTTTTGGAGTATTTTGCTCTTCATTTGAGCAACCAAAAACAAGAAATAATATTGCAATGGATAAGTTAAGAGTTCGGAACATATAACTAGTATAGACCATGGACGAAACTCGAAAGTGCATCAATTTCAGTATCATCTAACTTATAGGCGATGGCTGCCATAATTTTTGAAGGTTCTTCATTTATCCTTTCTCCAGATCTGTAGTCCTTCAAAGCTTTAGATACGTATTCGGGCTGTTGGCCACTTAAAAGTGGGTATGCCGCTGGTGCATTACCTAGCCCTTTTGGTGAATGGCAAGCGGAGCAAGCCGGAACGCCTTTTTCAAGATTCCCTGCATAATAAAGCTTTCTGCCTAAATCCAATTTATCCTCATCAACAACGCCAATAGTATTTGCCTTAGATTCATAAAATGCTGCAATATCCTGAAGGTCAGAATCATCTAAATTATCAAGAAGACCTGTCATCGATGCTATTACTCTGTCTCCTGATTTGACAAGCCTTAGTTGCTTTAAAAGATAATTCTCATTTTGACCTGCTAATGAAGGCCATATACCAACTAAACTATTTCCGTCAGCTCCATGACAGCCTGCACAAACTGCAACTTTATCCTTTCCAGAATCAGGATTTCCTGCGCCGAAGGTTAAAAAAACTGAGGCTATGATTATTAGATTTTTTAGTTTCATTTAAGAATCTATCTATAAATATGATGTGACGCGCCGTCATTATATACTAACCTTTCTAGCGTTCCTAAATTTATAGAGCAAATGGATAATACATATTTTAACAATACAAAATTCATTGGAAGTTTTCCCCATAGTAAAGATCTACCTTCTGATGAAGGCTCTGAAATAGCATTCTGCGGTAGATCTAATTGCGGAAAATCAAGCCTACTGAACGCTATAACTAATAATAAAAAGCTAGCAAAAACTAGTAAAACTCCAGGAAGAACTCAGGCAATAAATGTATTTGAAATTAGCTCTGATAATAATTTTAAGATTATTGATTTACCAGGCTATGGGTATGCCAAAGTATCTAAACAAATGCGGGTAGTTTGGGGAAAAGAAATAGAGACATATCTAACGACTAGAAAGTCTCTCAGGGCAGTTTGTATAATAATGGATATCAGGCACCCATTTAAAGAGGTTGACGTAAGTTTAATAGATTGGTGCGAAAGTAAAGATCTGCCAATGATCTTATTGCTAAACAAGTCAGATAAATTATCTAATAACAAGGTCTCGCAAACAGTCTTAAATGCAAAAAAAGACATGCAAAGACTTTCAACAGAGAATTACATTATTGCAACTTCTGCCACTGAAAGGACTGGCATAGAATTGCTTCTAAGAAAAATTAATGATCTTATTTAAAAAAGCTCCAAGCATTTGGGGTTGCTTGAAGCTTTATTTAAAAGTGGGGCTACTTACCCTACATTTGTTAAGACATTAGTTATTCTGAATAGTTCAATTTTTTATTTCTTTTTTAACTTTTTTGTGGGTTAAAATTAACTTAAGGAAACTAAAATCAGTAAAACTAGATCAAATATCATTAAAAAAGTAAGTTCGCTACTTACACTGGGTGCAAATAAGAGAACGCGGGTTAAAACCTATGCCAGGCTTGCCGAATCTTTCAAAGAAGCCCACTCAATATATACTGATCGAGGTCACCTGAGATTTAGAATTGATTCGCCAGGATCAGTTCCTCAAGATCCAAAATCTGTTAGAAGTGAACCTGAGACTTTTGAATGGATAAGAAAGATGATTAAGGATGGAGATGTTTTATGGGATGTCGGAGCAAATATCGGTGTTTTTAGTTTATATGCTGCCTTGAATCAAAACAAAATTTTGTCACTCGAGCCATCGGCAGAATCCTATGCTACGCTTAATGCTAACATTAGGCTGAATAGACTTGATGAATATATTCAAGCACTATGTTTTGCAGGTAGTAAGGAAACATGCCTGCTTAATCTATTTATGAAAGATACAAGTGCAGGAGCATCACATAACAGTATTGAGTCAAATAAAAATCAATTTGGTGAATTTAATGTCACTGGCAATCAGTCTGTAATTGCTATAAAACTTGATGATCTAGAAAAAATTAAAGGTGTTGTTTCGCCTAATCATATAAAGCTTGATGTAGACGGAAAAGAGTTAGAAATATTAGAAGGAGCAACAAAGGTGTTATCAAAAATAGACAGCATCCTTATAGAAATAGAAGGTATCAACCTTGTTGATAACTTATCAAAGATAGAGGATATTATTTCCCATTCTGGACTGGAAGAGGATATCAGCTGGAGAAATAAAGGTTCAGGAAGAAACAGGATGTATTGGAGAAAAAGCAGCTAATGAGCGAAGAAAAAGATCCAATAATTCTTGTCGATGGTTCATCATATTTATACAGGGCTTATCATGCCCTACCTCCTCTGACAACAAGCAAGAATCAACCAACTGGGGCCATTAAGGGAGTCATAAGTATGATTAAAAAAATACTTATTGATCACCCGGAAAGCCCTTTAGCAGTGGTCTTTGATGCAAAAGGAAAAACTTTCAGAAACGACATGTATCCAGATTATAAGGCTAATAGGCCGCCCATGCCCGATGATTTAGTACAACAAATTGAACCTATACATAAAATAATTTCTCTGATGGGAATAAAGCTCATAATGGTCTCAGGTGTTGAGGCAGACGATGTAATTGGAACATTAGCAAAGCAAGCAAGACTAAAAAAATTAAATACCGTTATATCAACTGGTGATAAAGATATGACTCAATTGGTTTGTGAAAATGTAAGTGTGGTAAACACTATGTCTGGAGAGTTGTTAAATGAAGATGGAGTGCTTAGTAAGTTCGGTGTTGGGCCAGAACTTATTACTGATTACCTGGCCTTAATAGGAGATAAATCAGACAACGTGCCAGGTGTTGAGAAAGTAGGACCGAAAACTGCAGTTAAGTGGCTTAATGAATATAAAAATATTGAAGGAATAAAAAAGAATGCTGAATCTATAGGGGGAAAGGTAGGGGAAAATTTGAGATCCTCTTTAGATATGCTTGATCTGGCACATGAACTGGTAACCATAAAAACTGATGTTGAATTAGATATAGGAATCGAAGATCTCACCATTAATGAGGCTAATCAAGAGGAGTTATCGAGAATATATAAAGAACTGGAATTCAATTCCTGGCTACAAGAGGCTCCGCAAAAGAAAATTACAAGAGCAGAAATTAATAGCTCCTATAGGTGCATTTCTTCAAAAGAAATCTTGAAAAAGGTGATAAAACAGGCAATGAAATCTGACGTGATTGCCATAGATACAGAAACAACAGGTCTTGATTATATGGATGCAGACTTGGTAGGTATATCTCTTAGTTTTACTCCTGGCGAAGCTCACTACATTCCTCTTTTGCATGATGACACATCGGTCACTCAATTAGATACAACAGAAGTTATAAAAGAACTAAAACCTATGTTAGAAGGTACTGAGAATAAAGTCATTGGACAGAATATTAAATTCGACAAGAATGTTTTGGCGAAATATGGGGTAAATGTTAGTTCAATTAAAAATGACACTATGATGATGAGCTACGTGCTTGACGCTTCCGCAACAAGACATAACCTAGATGCACTCTCTTTATACTATTTGAATCACAAAACCGCGACCTTTGAAGAGATTGCAGGGAAAGGTGCCAAGCAAGTTACTTTTGACAAAGTGCCAATTGACACTGCAACTCATTATGCAGCGGAAGATGCAGATATCACCCTCAGATTATACGAAGAACTTAACTCGAAACTTGAACAAGAGAGCTCGCTAAAAAAACTTAATGATGAAATAGAAATACCGCTAATCGAAGTTCTCTCGGAAATGGAGAGAAATGGCGCAATCCTAAATTCTAAAATCCTTAATTCTCAGTCTAAAGATTTAGCCAATAGAATTAAAAAATTAGAAAATAAAGCATACGATATAGCAGGAGAAGAATTTAACCTTGGCTCAACTAAACAACTAAGGGAAATTTTCTTTGAAAAGTTAAATTATAAAGTAATTAAAAAAACTCCTGGCGGACAACCTTCAACAGATGAAAAAGTTCTGGCTGAGCTTGCTGAAGAGTACGAACTACCAAAAGTACTCTTAGAGCATAGGACGTTGAGCAAACTCAAATCGACTTATACAGATAAATTACCTAGCCAAATCTCAGCGTCTACAGGAAAAGTGCACACCTCTTTCCACCAAGCTGTGACTACAACTGGAAGATTGTCCTCCTCTGATCCTAATTTACAAAATATACCGATAAGGACTGAAGACGGAAGGAGAATTAGACAAGCTTTTGAACCTTCTCCGGGAAGTAGTTTTATTTCGGCAGACTACTCTCAGATTGAACTTCGGGTAATGGCCCATATGTCTAAAGATTCTGGCCTTTTGCAAGCCTTCCAAGAAGGAGAGGATATACACAGCAAAACAGCAAGTGAAGTTTTCAATGTAGAGTTAGATCAAGTCACGGCTGATTTAAGAAGAAACGCTAAAGCTATCAACTTTGGTCTGATATATGGAATATCTGCTTTTGGTTTAGGCAAACAATTAGGTATTTCAAGAAACCTAGCAGCGGAATATATGGCTTTGTATTTCGAAAAATATCCTGGCGTCAAAAAATATATGGAATCAACAAAAGAGTCCGCTAGCCAAAATGGATATGTTGAAACCCTGTTCGGTAGAAGACTTTACCTGAGAGATATAAATGCAACCAATGCAGTAAGGAGACAAGCATCTGAAAGAGTTGCAATTAATGCACCCGTTCAAGGAACAGCCGCGGACATTATGAAGATAGCTATGATAGATATGCACAGATCGATTCAAGAAAGCCGAGTTGAAGCAAAGTTGATACTTCAAGTGCATGATGAACTTATATTAGATACTCCAAAGAATGAGATAGATGATGTTATAAAACTTATTACTTCTTCAATGATGGGGGCAGCAGATTTGGATGTACCACTAGAGATTGACATTGGAATTGGAGATAACTGGGACCAAGCTCATTGATGGAAATTTTAGCTAAAAATTGCAAAAGGACCTTCCTGATTTTATTACTTTCATCGATAGGCATGATTGGAGTAGCACTATTCATGGAGTATTTTCTTGAATTGAAGCCTTGCATTCTGTGCTACATGCAAAGAGGTGCAGTAATATTTATTGGTGTGCTAGCAGCAATAGGATATGTGATTAACTCTGAAAACTTACATTTCTATAAACTGATGATTTCGGCAATATTAATTAGTGCGGCTGGTGGGGCCTTGCTTGCAATTAGGCAACTTTATTTACAAAGTCTTCCAGCAGATTTAGTTCCTAATTGTATGCCCGACGTAGATTATCTCTTTTCAACTCTACCTTTTTTAGAAATAGTAATTTTAGCATTCACAGGAGACGGAAGTTGTGCAGAAATCCTTTGGACTTTTTTGGGTATTAGCATTCCAGGTTGGGTGCTCATAGGTCTCATTATTGTCGTACTCTATTGTTTATTTGTCATTGTGAGAGCTGATGAAATACATTCTCATAAATAAAATTAAATCTATATAATACTCGCCAATTTTATAGGATACTTAAATGCCATCTATTCATGAAAATTTAACCGTTGAAGAGTTAATTACTGCAGCTTTGGAGAGGAATGAAGGTGAGATAGCTTCTAATGGCGCTTTATTAGTTAAAACAGGTAAAAGGACTGGCCGAAGTCCCTTAGATAGATTCATTATTGAAGACGAAATAACTAAGAATACTGTTGATTGGGGAGAGGTAAATAAACCTTTTGATAGCCAAGCCTTTATTAACCTTTGGAACAAGGTGGAAGATTATTTGAAAGAAAAAGATACATTTATATCCTCGCTTCATGTTGGGGAACATATAGATTATTACGTGCCAGTTGAAATAAGAACCGAATGGGCCTGGCATAATCTTTTCGGCAAGCAAATGTTTATCAGGCCTGAGATATACAATCCTCGAGGTAAAGACAGCTGGAAAGTAATGAGCGCACCAGAATTTGTATGTGATCCCGAGAGGGATAAAACTAATAGTGATGGTGTAGTACTTATAGATTTTTCAAGAAAGAAAGTTCTCTTAGCAGGAATGCCGTATGCAGGAGAAATGAAAAAATCAATGTTCGCTGTCCAAAATTTTTTACTGCCAGATGAAAACGTATTACCAATGCATTGTGCTTCAAACGTAGGGCAAGATGGAGAGGTTTGCCTTTTCTTCGGTTTATCTGGAACTGGAAAAACAACCCTTTCTGCGGATCCAGAGAGAAATCTTATCGGTGATGACGAACATGGATGGGGCCCTGGTACAGTTTTCAACTTTGAAGGTGGCTGTTATGCAAAATGCATTAACCTGACTCAAAAAAATGAACCTGTTATTTGGGATGCAATAAAAAGAGGCAGTGTGATGGAAAATGTCATCATTGATTCGGAAACAAAAAATCCAGATTACTCTGATTCCGCCTTAACAGAAAATACCCGTGTTGTTTATCCAAGGGAACATATTGAAAAAAGAGCTGACGAAAATGCAGCTGGAGAACCAAAAGCGGTAATCTTTTTAACCTGCGACCTATCAGGCGTCATACCTCCTGTCTCTATTCTAAGCAAAGAGGCTGCGGCCTATCACTTTTTGAGCGGGTACACAGCAGCTATAGGTTCAACTGAAATAGGCTCTACAGAAGCATTTAAAACTACTTTCTCAACTTGTTATGGAGCTCCGTTTTTTCCAAGAGAGGCTGGAGTCTATGCCGACTTACTGATGAAGAGAGTAGAAGAATTCAATAGCACGGTATATCTAGTTAACACTGGCTGGACGGGTGGTCCTTATGGCATAGGAAAAAGATTTGACATTCCGGTCACAAGAGCTGTGATTTCTGCAATTCAGACAGGCTCGCTTGTCGGAGCAGAGACTGAAACTGTTGAAGGAATGAATTTGCAAGTTCCTCTTCAAATTGATGGTGTTGACAGTAATCTGCTGAATCCAATAAAAAATTGGACAAACCCATCTTCCTACAAAGAATACGAAAATAAGTTGGTAGGTCAGTTTAAAGAAAACTTTAAGAAGTTTGATGTTTCAGAATCTATCATCAAAGCCGGGCCTAGATAAAAGTAATGATTAGATTTTCTTTAGATGAGATAAAGAAATCAAATTTAGCCTCAGAACTCAATTTCATCAATAGAGGGATTGAGAAAGAAAGTCTCCGTGTAGATACTTCTGGAAGAATATCTCAACTAAAGCATCCTAAAGGTCTTGGAGCAGCTTTAACAAACCCATATATAACAACGGATTTTTCAGAAGCTTTATTAGAACTTGTTACTCCAACATTTAATACTGCCGCAGATTGCCTAAAATTTCTAAGCAATCTTCACATTTTTGTGAATGCAAATCTTGAAGGGGAGTCGCTTTGGCCTCTAAGCATGCCTTGTTCGATAGAATCCGAAGACGATATACCAATCGGATATTATGGAGAATCTAATCAAGGAATGATGAAAACTGTTTATCGAAGAGGCTTGTCTAATAGGTATGGAAGCACTATGCAGGCCATTGCGGGTATACACTATAACTTCTCCTTTTCTGATAAGTTTTTAGAGATATTGGCTGAAATAAAGTCCACTGATCAAAAAGAATTAAAGAATGAAATATACTTAGGTATAGCTAGAAATTTTCGAAGATATGGCTGGTTATATCTCTTGCTGTATGGTGCCTCACCCATAACGGATAAATCGTTTGCAAAAGATAGACCTAACAACCTTGACAAGCTAAACGAAGATGACCTTTATAAACAATATGCAACTTGCTTAAGGATGGGTGACTTAGGGTACATAAGCAAGGCACAAGATAGACTAAATATTTCTTATAACTCTCTTTCTGATTATGGTAATGATTTAAGAAGTGCACTTAAAACTACTTATAGAGATTATGAAGAATTAGGAGAATTTGTAGATAATGAGAGGATTCAATTGAATACCTCAATCTTGCAAATTGAGAATGAATACTACAGCACTATAAGACCAAAGAGAGTCTGTCCTAAAGGCGAAAGGCCCATAAACATATTGGAGAAAAAAGGAATTGATTATGTTGAACTTAGATGTATAGACCTCAATCCAATCTCATTTATTGGTATTACTGAGGAACAAATATACTTCCTAGACTTATTAATTCTCTACAGCTTCTTTTCTGACAGCCCAGAAATAACTAAAGAGGAATCTATAGAGCTCTTCAAAACACATAAAAAAGTTGTCATTGAAGGAAGAATGCCTAATGCAAAGATAAAAACTCTTGATGGAGAAATTTCTATTCAAGAAGAAGCCCTTAAAATATTGAATGGTATGGAGGAAATAGCAAACTTCATGGATAGTGAGGTTTCTATAGATGGCAAAAGGATTTGGTCAAAGAACCTAAAACATCAAAAGAAAGTATTAGAAAACTTAGATTACTCCTTAAGTGGAACATTGCTTAGGGAGATACAAGATAGAAATATATCCTACCAAGAATATGGAATGGAATTATCTGCTGCTCATAAAAAACAGATGAATGAACTTTCATTAAATGATGAAAATGATTTTATAGGCATCGCCAGAGAATCTCTTTTAGAAGCAGAAAAATTAGAAAAAGATAATCAGATAGGTTTCGAAGACTACTTAAAAGATTTTTTAAACAAGATTTCTTGACGTTTAAATTTTTAACGTTAATTTAACATCTTAAATATTAAATGAGGATCGTTATATGAAAGCATTTCTATGTAAAGAATTTGGACCTGTTGACACTCACAAAGTTGAGGAAATAGATGATCCAGTAGCAGGCCCGGGTCAAGTAGTAGTTGACATAAAAGCGACTGGTATAAGTTTTCCTGATGTTCTGATAGTACAAGGCTTATATCAATTTAAGCCTCCTTTTCCTTTTAGTCCAGGAAGTGAGATATCTGGTGTAATATCCTCCGTTGGCGAAGGAGTTTCCATGCATAAAGAGGGTGACAGGGTAATGGGTAGTATAGGCTCGGGTGGCTTACGCGAAAAAGGTGTTTATTCTGAGCAACAGTTAATGCCTCTACCTGAATCTATGGATTTTAAAACGGCTGCAGGATTTCCGTTGAACTACGGAACTACCTATCATGCATTCAAGCAAAGAGGTGAACTTGAACCTGGACAGTCTGTTTTGGTTTTGGGAGCAGGTGGGGGACTAGGTATTACTGCAATACATGTAGCAAAAGCAATGGGTGCCAGAGTTATTGCTGCCGCTTCATCTCAAGAAAAGATCGACTTATGCAAAAAAGAAGGTGCTGATGAAGGAATTATCTATGAAAGAGATATGGACAGAGACCTTCAAAAGAAATTTTCTGATCAGATAAAACAAGTAACAGGTGGTGGTGTAGATATGATCTATGATCTCGTTGGTGGAGATTATGCCGAGCCAGCCTTAAGAGCCATAGCAAGACACGGAAAATATCTTGTAATTGGATTTACTGCCGGTATACCTAAAATGCCCTTAAATCTGACTCTTTTAAAAGAATGCCAAATAGTTGGTGTTTTCTGGGGTCAGTTTGCTGGAATAGATCATGAGGAAAATGCACAAAACTTTAGAGAGCTACTTCAGCTACATGAAGAGGGCAAGATAAAGCCGTTTGTGACAGAAAGCTTTTCTCTTGAAGATTCTGCGAAAGCAATAAAAACCCTAGAAGATAGGAAAGTACTTGGGAAAGTTGTTGTCAGCATGGAATAAACAGGTCAAAGGATGAAGAGTTTTAGTCTTCTAGGACTTTACCTGCTTTCTTTTCAATTGTTTGCTGTAAATGAAAAAGATGACTTTGTTTATGATCTGTCTCTTGCTACTCAAGGGGTATCGGTATCTCAATACAATACTGGGGTCAATTATTCTATTGGAAGAGGAATAACTAAAGATCTTGAAAAAGCAATATATTGGTATCAACGAGCATCTGAACAAGGGCACTCAAAAGCCCCCTTTAATATAGCTATATTCTACAGCGATGGGGCATATGTAGACCCTGACCCTGAACTAGCTTTAAATTATTTTTTAATAGCTGAAGAGAGAGGTAATCTTTCGGCCAAAAAATTTTTAGACGCATTAAGGTTGAATAAAGACATTCGAATGCAAGATGCTTTAGTTGAACTTTGTTGTCCCGATCCATTAAGTCATTCGATGATAAAAAATTAATAGAAGATTCTATATAAAAGCTTATAATCGCCGCTTTCTTTAAAGCCATGTCCATAGAAAGCCTCAGAAATATCGCTATTATCGCCCATGTAGATCATGGCAAAACCACTCTTGTTGATAGATTGCTGCAACAATCTGGAACACTTGATAGAAAGAATATGGACTCAGAAAGAGTTATGGATTCTGATGATCAAGAAAAAGAAAGGGGGATAACTATTCTTGCTAAAAATACCGCAATCCAGTGGAAAGATCATAGAATAAATATAGTAGACACGCCTGGTCATGCTGATTTTGGTGGCGAAGTTGAGAGAGTTCTGTCAATGGTTGATTCTGTACTTTTACTTGTGGACGCAGTCGACGGACCTATGCCACAAACTAGATTTGTTACCCAAAAGGCTTTTGATCAAGGTCTCAATCCTATACTTGTAATAAATAAGGTAGATCGACCAGGTGCTAGGCCTGACTGGGTCTTAGATCAGGTTTTTGATCTATTTGATAGATTGGGTGGAAATGATGAACAACTTGATTTTCCAGTCATATACGCCTCTGCGTTAAATGGAGTTGCAGGTTTGGATGAAGACGACATGTCAGATGATATGTCTCCTTTGATGGACCTTATTCTAGAAAAAGTAAGTCCTCCTAGAGTAGATAATCAAGGACCGCTGCAAATGCAAATTAGCGCTCTTGATTACAACAGTTATGTAGGTGTAATAGGAATAGGCAGAATCAGCAGAGGTAAAGTTAAACCTAATGAACAGGTGATGGTTATAGATTCAGAGAATTCAGAGAGAAAAGGGAAAATTCTGCAAGTAATGGGATACAACGGCCTTGAGAGAGTGGAAGTCTCGGAGGCTCAGGCCGGCGATATCATTTGTGTAACAGGTATAGATAAACTGAATATCTCAGACACAATATGTAATCCTGAACACATTGAGGCGCTTCCGCCACTAAGTGTTGATGAGCCAACCGTAAGTATGACTTTTCAAGTCAATAACTCTCCTTTTGCAGGCAGAGAAGGGAAATATATTTCTTCAAGAAATCTTAAGGAGCGTCTAGAGCAAGAATTAATTCATAACGTAGCTCTGAGAGTAGAGCAAGGTGATTCTCCGGACAAATTTAAAGTTTCTGGCCGAGGTGAGCTTCATCTATCGGTGCTGATAGAAAACATGAGAAGAGAAGATTATGAACTAGGAGTTTCTAAACCAGAAGTCATACAGAAGGAGGTTGATGGAGAGATTCATGAACCTTTTGAGCAAATCGTAATTGATATTGAGGATCAACATCAAGGCTCAGTAATGGAAGAAATGGGAAAAAGAAAAGCAGATTTAAAAAATATGGAGCCAGATGGAAAAGGGAGAATTAAATTAGAGTTCTTAGCCCCATCAAGAGGAATGATAGGATTTAGGTCAAACTTTTTAACAATGACAAGTGGTACAGGAATAATGACGAGTGTCTTTGATCATTATGGTAAAGCAAAGGATGGAGAACTAGCTAAGAGACAGAACGGGGTTCTTGTTTCTATGGCTGCAGGTAAAACGTTGGCCTATTCTTTATTTAACTTACAAGAGAGAGGAAGAATGTTTTTGGGCCACGGAACCGACGTATATATTGGTCAAATAGTTGGGCTTCATTCTAGAGACAATGACCTTCCTGTAAATCCTACGAAAGCTAAGCAATTAACTAATATAAGGGCAGCTGGTACAGACGAAAATCTGATATTGACGCCCCACATTGAGCACACCCTTGAACAAGCTTTAGAGTTTGTTGAAGATGATGAACTTGTAGAAGTTACTCCAAAATCAATTAGACTCAGAAAAAAAGATATCAAATAATACCTAATATGAAGCAAGTAAACTTGGTTTGGTTTTTAGTAGCCATTTCTATACACATTTCATCTGAGTCCATGCAAGAAATGGATAAACACGAACATCACCACGGTATGATGAGCCATGAAAAACATAATGCAAAAATGCATGCACCGATTGGAATAATGGGTGACCATCTTGTTAAAAAGGGTAAATTCATGCTCTCCATCAGATATATGAATATGTCGATGGACAAAAACTATATTGATTCTAAAGAAGCAACTGATGCGGAAATACTTCAACTACCCAACCTTTACGGTACACCCAAGAATCTTACTATCATTCCTCAAGAGATGGACATGAATATGACTATGTTGGGCGCAATGTATGCTCCGACTGAGGATATTACATTAATGAGCATGGCAACATTTAAGAACAAGTCCATGAGTTTAAAAACTTATCAACCAATGATGAAAAGAAATTTACTTGGAGACTTTAAAACAAACTCTTCTGATCTTTCCATAATTAATCTTTCTGCCTTGCTCAATATATTTGATGAGGACGGATCTAAAGTTCATGCTCAGTTAGGTATCGAGAAAGATATAGGCAAGAATAATATTAGAGGGCAGGTTCTCACGCCAATGGGCGGCTTAGGTTCAGTTATTCTGCCTTACGGCATGCAGAGTGGAGATAAATCCGTATCTGTATTGAGTGCTATCACTTTCACAAAAAGTATTGGAAGTTGGAAAGTGGGAGGGCAGATAAAATCAAAGAAAATTATTAATAAAAAAGAATGGAATTATGGGGATTCAAATGAATTAAGTCTCTGGAGTCAAAAAGACTTAAGCGGCATCTCTGCTTGGTCTTTACTAGTAAAGGTTCAAAATATAAAGCCTATCGACGGCCTTGATAACAATATTAAGGCTCCAGTCCAAACCGCCAACCCTCTTAATTATGGAGGACAAACAATAAGCGTTGGAATTGGTGTGAATGTTCTTTTACCAAAGGGTAACGTAGGCCTAGAAGCTTTGAGACCTATCTCAAGAGACTTAAATGGCCCACAAATGTCTGCGAACTGGAGTCTGCACGCAGGTTACCGCCTATCTTTCTAACTAAGATCATTAATTATTCATTCATTTAAATACAAGGATTTTAATAATCCAGTCTGTTAATATCTTATGATAGTAATCATAATTAGGAGTTTTGCATGACGGTGAGCGTAATATTGGAAGGTACTCTAAAAGATGGAGAGAAAGAAAATTTTACTGGTATATGTAAAGAGGCATTCAAAGTTACTCGAGACTTTGAAGGGTGTCAGGGTATTGACCTAACTTATAATATAGAAAAACCAAATAATTGGGTTTTCACGGAAGTTTGGGATTCCAAATCACATTATGAGAAATACCTCCAGTTTAGAACTGAAGATGGTACTCTGGATGCAGTAGCAGGATTATGTATAGAAGCTCCTTCCATAAGAATATTTGACATTATTCCAACATAATTTCGAACAATGAAAGTTTTAGCTCTTGGCGGAAGCGGTGGAATGGGAAGATTCGCAGTTGAAGCAAGTATGGGTTTTGAAAATATCGATCAGATAACTGTAGCTGATATAAATTCTAATGCAGCGATCGATTTTGCTAAAACGATGAACCACAAGGTTACAGGTATTGGTTTAAATGTAACTGATATTGACGCCCTCAAAGAGCAAATGAAACATGCTGATGTGGTATTAAATACAGTAGGGCCTTTCTTCAAGTATGGGCCTCCAATACTTGAAGCAGCTTTAGATTCTGGATGCAATTATCTAGACATAAATGATGATTGGGAACCAACAGTTACCATGCTCGAGTTTCATAAAAAAGCAGAAAATAATTCAAGGACTGCTATATTGGGAATGGGAGCAAGTCCAGGCTTAACAAATATGTTAGGGGCGGCTGCATTGAGAGAGCTAGACGAAGTTGAAGCAGTCTATACAGGTTGGTCCATGGATGGTGCAACTCCTGAAGAAGAATCATCTCAATCGGGTGTTAATGCAGCAATGATTCATGCAGTTCAGCAGATGACCGGAAGAGTTAAAATACAAAAAGGGGGCGAATCCAAGATGGTAAAACCTCTCAAACGAGTTGAAATAAACTTTCCAGGTTTTGGAAAGTTCAGACCACATATATTTGGTCATCCAGAGGCAATCACATTCCCCCACCATTTTAAAACAATTAAAAATAGTATCAATTTAGCTCATGGCAGTGGATTCGGTATACTCAAATGGATCATGAAGCTTGTGGATTGGAAGATGATATCGGTAGAAAAAGCTGCAAGTATTATTGAAAACCTTTCTTCATCGATAAGAAAAGACATGGAAGATCAGGAACTGAAACCCGACCTGAGACAGACTAACCTGTCAGAGCCTCCACCTCTTTACGCACTTGCCATAGGGAAGAAAAATGAAGAAAAGGCTTCTTGTGGAGCAATTTTCAATGTCTCAGAATTAATAAGCATGGGTGAAGCGACTGGCATTCCACTTGCTTGTGGATTAAAGCTATTAATAGACGGAAAAATATCAAAGAAAGGAGTTTTTGCTCCAGAAGGAGTAATTGATCCGCATGATTTTTTCAATGAACTAGCTAAAATAAGCGACGTATTAAATAATAAAAGTAGCGAAAAAATAAGTTTCTTTAGAAGCTGGGAACAAATATCTTAACCTTGGAGAGTTAAATGGAAAAAATAAATAATGTATTAGACAAAGTGGCACTACCCCTGAATGCGTCAGCCGATTGGTTGTTAAGACTAGGCCTAGGTATTGCCTTTTTTTTACATGGGTATGGGAAGCTTCCCATTTCTGAGGGATTTGTTGGTTGGCTGGGTTCAAGCGGAGTGCCCATGGCTGAAGTGTCTGCTTACCTCGTGGCATGGGGAGAGATACTAGCTGGTTTGGGGATCATTGTCGGCGGCATTTTAGCTAGCCCCATGTCCCAATTAGGTCACTTTATAACAAGGATATCAGGAGGTGCTATTGGCGTAATAATGATATTCGCACTATTAATTGCACATTCAGATTGGGGAATATTTTTTGGGGAAAGAGGTTCTGTTCTCTTTGCTAGTGAACAGTTATTCCTCTTATTGTTAGGTATTTTTTACGCCATTAAAGGCAATAACAAGTGAGCTAAAAAAACTAACTAGAATATTCAGCGTTTAGTGCTTTTAAATCATCGAAAGTCATGGATTGAGTGACTTCCATGTTCTCGTCTAAGATCTCATATATTGGATCAGTTGATGAATATGGTCTCAAACTAAAGTAAACGACCACATCTTCATCCCCGCCGCCTTCTGTATGAGCTTCTCCAGGCGTGCCTGCCTTAAATACTCCTGCTGGCCTCACATCTTTCAATTCTCCATCAGGATAATATGTTTTAAGTTCGCCCTTTACAGTAAAAGTGCTGTAATTAGAAGTATGTCTGTGCATGAGGATTTTTTCATTAGCTGAAAATTTAAATAATATATCTACTATCTTTGCATTATCGTCAACATTTAAGAAAGAAAGAGAAATATGTTCGGTTGGCTCACCATCAGGATCAGGTAAAGGCTTCCAATCAATAGAAGTTTCATCAAATTGTATTAGTTTTTCCATATTCCAACCTCGCTTAATTTAATTTTCACTATTATATTCTCTTTTTAGAAAAAAGGGCCAAGCATCCTTTCTTGACCCTCCTTCTTGTAATGCCTTGGGGAAAAGCAATACTCACCTAGCCTAAACAAGGTAAAAATGACGCAAAATTAGAATTTAAAACTAAATTTTGCTCCATAATTTCGTCCCGGAAGAGGAACTTCATTCTTTACAAAAGAGGAATGATTTCTGGCTGCTTCGTCAAGTAGGTTCGTTCCAAAAATGGTCACTTTTAACTCACCAGCTCCATTCATATTAAATACCTTAGTTAATCTGGCATTCAACATTTGATAAGAATCTGTAACAGTTTCTCCTTCGGCTATATCATCTTGTTTTTCTACGTCTTTTAGACTTAACTTAAACAACCAATCATTTTCTACGTAGGAAAGACTATAAATATTTCTAGCAGGATTTATTCTAGGAACGTTGTGTCCATCAGAAAATTCAGCCTCGACATCGTCTCTACCAAAAGATACTGTCATGTCCCCCGAACCTAAAGAGAAAGTTCTTCCGATCTCTAACTCATAGCCCTTGAATTCTGCATCCTCCTGAACGTAATTTGCCTTTATAAGGTGAGCAAATTCCTCATCATGCTCATCTCCGTGCTCATCGTCGTGATCGTCGTGATCGTCGTGATCGTCGTGATCGTCGTGATCGTCGTGCATATCAATTAGGGATATGTAATTATCTACATCATTGATATAAAAACTCGCCATAGCAAAAAAGTCACCATCATCATAATTGAAGGTAATATCAAAATTATCAGAAGTTTCACCTTTGAGATTAGGATTTCCAGTTTCTAATCTTCCTGTAGCTAAGTGTGGGCCATTCATATATAGCTCGATCACTGAAGGCAGCCTTTCAACGCTTGCGAACCCTATATTCATATTTAAGGAATCTGTGAGGTCCCTGCCCAAAGATATAGCAAAACTGTTGGTGTCATCATCAAGATTGTAATAATCGACATCACCATGATCTTCATCAGTTACACTTCCGGTTCTTTCGATCTGATCTAATCTAAAACCTGCATCAAGATAAAATGCGTCTAGATCAGCACTAAGAAAATATCCAAAAGTAAGCTCCTCATTATTAGCAGGATTCATGAATGACTCTTCCCCAAAAATAGCTGAATCTTCATCAACAAAATTAAAAGCAATTTTTTGAATAAGATTATCAGTTGATATATCAAAAATAGCACCGTATTCAGTAGCGTCATTTGTAAAAATTGTTGGAGCATGCTCCTCGCCATGGTCGTCACCGTGATCATCATGGCCCTCTTCTTCAGCGTGGGCTTCAACTAACTCATAATCAGTATCTCTGTAGGTATATTCAATCGATTTAAGAAAGTTACTACTAAGGTTATATTGACCCTTTACTGTGAAACTTTCTTGATCCGTTGAAGAGAATATTCTTTCTTCTCCGTGCTCTTCTCCATGTTCTTCTTCATCTCCATGTTCATCATGATCATCTCCATGTTCATCATGATCATCTCCATGTTCATCTCCATGTTCATCAGCATGCTCGCCATGAAATGGGATACCATACATACTTTCAAGATTATCAGCGGAGATTCCTATGTATCCCCAGTCTCCTGTTTTGGATATTCCAAATTTGGACGATTCGACCTCGAGATCTGAATTTTTCACAAATGACATTATCTCTTCTTCGTGATCTTCATCCTCGTGACCTTCATGCTCTTCAGCATGAATTATTGCACCTCTAGGTATATCAAAATTTCCTAACTCTGTATTCTTATATCCCACATTTATGTTAAATCCACCAATATTGGTCTTATAATTAAAATGCTGGACATCTCCATCATTTACAGACTGTGTTTCCAAACCGGCAATGAACTCAGAAGTAGTAAAATCATCAGGAGCTATGCAATTATCTACAACGTTTATAATCCCCCCACTCGTGCCATTGGCATAAAGTAATGAAGAAGGCCCTTTAACAATTTCTATCTGTTCAATGTCATTCAAATCAATATCATTTAAATGATCTGCACCAAGACCTGATACATCACGGTTAACCATACCATTCTTGAGAATTTTAACTCTTGGACCAGACATTCCCCTGATTATTGGTTGTCCAACTCCTGCACCAAAATCTGCGATAGAGATTCCCAGATAACTATCAACTGCTTCACCCAGAGAGGTTGTTACATCATCTTCTACCTCATCGCCATCAATTACGTATAAAGGATTAATAATCCTAGAAGGATTAAGTATTGAAGACGTTACAACTATTTCTTCGGCAGAGTCAGAGGACTCATCGGCATTAATTTGCGTAATTATTAAGCTCATCGCCATGAGCGCATAAAAGTAAACTTTCATGGTTTCTCCTAAATTTAAATTAAATTTTTTGTTATTAAAATAAAAATTTAAATTTTAGGAGGTGCCCTTGAATTAAAACTTGAGCGTTCAGATAGAAGAAATAGATCTGTTGCTAATGGGTTGTGACTTTTCGTTACTTTGTAAGAAGTTATCTCCTCTAAATCTAAACCTTTAAAGGATTCATTCTCACAAAGCTGACATTCTATAATATCTTGACCACTATCATGGTCATGATCATGTAAAACCGGTTCGGCGGCCAAGCTTACTGCAAATAGTATGCTTAAAAGAATGGCCGTATTGGTCTTATAGAGCGACATTTGTGAAGAATATAGGATTAATTCAAAAGAGATGCAAGAGCTTTGATTAATTTATTTGTATCATGAGGTGCCCTGAAAAAGCCCGCGTATTTTGCCTCGGGATTAATCAAGACCAAGCCACCAGAATGATCAACCGTATAGTTATCATCTGGATTGTTCACAACAGGAAAGAAAGGTGCATTTACTTGAGTTGAAAATCTATATACTTGATCGATCTCACCAGTCAAGCCTTTGAAACTTTTATCAAAGTTATCTAAGTAGATTCTCAGATTCTCAGGTTTGTCTCTGTCAGGGTCTACAGAAACCAGAAAGAATCTTATTTTTCCTGAGATATCTCCCAAGGAATTCTTAACGTCAGACATTTGTTTCATTGTAATCGGACATATATCCGGACAGTAAGTAAAACCAAAAAAAAGAATATTCCATTTATTTTCAAACTGTTCAGGTAAAAAGCTTTTTCCCCCATCATCCAATAACCTGAAATCTGCTAATTGTCTCGGAGGATCCAAAAAATAAGCACCTAGAGCTTTGTATTCATCAATAGTTAGTTCTCTTGGAGTATAAAATCTAGACAAAAATAAACCAAATATAAGGGCCATAAATCCCAGGCATCCACCAACTGTTAAAAGAATTCCACGGTTCATATTCTTAAATAATGATCGAGTAACATCGCTGCAAATAAAACAGCTAGATAGATAATGGAATAAGCAAAAGTAGGCATAGCCAATGAGTTTGTATCATCTTTATAAAGTCGGTAAGAATAAACGAGGAAGATAAAACCCAGCAACACTGCAGATAGAAGGTAAATTTCGCCAAACATTCCAACTGCATATGGAAGCATAGTTGATGCCAACAAAAGAAGGGTATAAAGAAGTATATGCTGTTTTGTAAAATCAACTCCCTTCTGAACCGGCAACATTGGAACAGCAGCATCTTTATAATCTTCTACCCTATGCACGGCAAGGGCCCAGAAGTGGGGAGGTGTCCAAACCATTATTATTAAAACTAATAGTAGTGCATCTGGTTCTATACTATTAGTTATTGCAGACCATCCAAGTAATGGAGGCATAGCACCAGCTAGCCCTCCGATAACAATATTTTGGCTAGTCATAAACTTCAAGTACTTGGTATAGATAAAACCATAAAAAATAAAAGTTAACGTTGTTAATAGCCAAGTAAGGAAGTTTGTGAAAATTAATAACATCCAAGATCCAGAACAGTAAAGTAAAATTGAGAATAAAATTGCTGCGTTATCTGAAATATTTCCTTTTACCAATGGCCTGTTGGCGGTTCGGTTCATTTTTGAATCTATGGTCTTATCAAAAAAATGATTTACGACTGCTGAGGACGCTGCTAAGAAACTAATACCAATTAAACCAAAAAAGAATGCTGTAATTGGTGGATTAAAGTCTGATCCAATTAACATTCCACTGGCACAGGAAACAAATAATAGAGCTTGCACGCCAGGCTTAGTAAGCTCTAGATATCCTCTCCAATTAATAAGAACCTCTCCCATGATTATTGTTCTCTAAGTCTCAGAACTCCAAGATATGTAATAAGCAAAAGTCCACCTAGATTATGACCGACAGCAACTAGAAGCGGCAGGGCGAATATAACGTTCGATATCCCCAATAGCACTTGCAAGCCCAAGAAGAGCATAAGTCCTAGTGCTATGATTCTGAACTTTCTAACAAATAAATGATAACTTAAGAATAAAAGAAATGCCGTGACAACAACTGCCCCAAAACGATGAGTAATGTGAATGGCGACTCTTGATTCATGATCAAGTTGTCCACCTAAATAGTTAGGCCCAATACCTTGAAGAAAATTGAAACCCTCTTTGAAGTTAGACTCAGGTATTACTTGTCCCTGACATAATGGGAAGTCTACACAAGAGTAAGAAGCGTAATTAGTGCTTGTCCAAGCGCCCAAAAATATCTGTATTGCCACCAAAACCAATGCAATATTGAAAAACTTCTTGGTGGCGCCGCTAAAGTCCCAAGTTTGTCTTGTTTGTAAGCGATCTTTAGCCTTGAAATAAAGTAGCCATAAAAGACCAGTAGTAAGAAATCCTGACATAAGGTGAGTGGTAACAACTTGTGGCCAAAGCTTCAAGCTAACAGTCCAGTAGCCAAATGTACCCTGGAGTATTACCCAAATGAAAAGGAAAATACTTAGATTTTTAATATCCGAAGGTAATTCTTTGCTACGTATGGCTATGAAGGCCATACATGTAATCATGAAGCCAAGTGCGGCCGCAAAATATCTGTGTACAACCTCGGGAATTGCTTTTGCAACTTCGTAAGGAGTATCTGGAAATTTAGTATTTGCAATATCTATTTCTTCAGGACTGATCGGTATAGTTGCAAATCCATAGCAACCAGGCCAATCTGGACACCCAAGACCTGCATCAGCTAGTCGTGTCCAAGCTCCCAACGCAACGACGACAAATCCCATAATACCTGAGCAGAAAGAAAGTATTTTTATGCTTCGTACGCTCAACATATCTTTTGCTCGAGAAGCAATGAGTTTATTTTGACCGGGCAAAGTCAGAGAAAAGGTTGGCCAAGTTAATAATACTTTGATACGTTCAATCATTATCCTATCTTTGAATTTTGTAATACTTTTTTTATGTCCTTTAATAATTCCCCGCTGGGCAATTTTGAGTCATAAATAAGAATGCCATTGCCAAGAGGGTCGAAAAGTATATAAGGTGAATCGTTAATTTTAACATTTATAATATCAGGCACTAAATCTTTTTGGATATTTCCCATATTCAATTTAGGATAATCACTAGATATTCTCTCAATAGAGCTTTGAGTGAGGTTGCTTTCTCCTATGTTAATTAAGTATCTAACTACTCTTGAACCGTCTTTTGAAAGTCTTGTATGTATTTGTCTAGAGGAATATAAAGTATCCCAACAGTTTTCTTTGCAATCCCCTAGCACAAACTGGACTATAGCCCACTTTCCTGGAAATTCTTTACCAAGGGGGCCTGAGTCAACAGAAAGCTCAAGATTTTCAAGCTGTATTGGCTCATCAAGCAAAGTGCCTTTGTTGACTGTTCCTTCTGGCGTATATCCACTGTAGAACATGGCAGAACTAGACACGAGTACAATTATGGGCGTAAGGAAAATTAGAGCAGCTATTATTCTTCCTTTGTTTCTATTTTGAGTGCTCATTTTTCTTTTCCTTTGAAACCAAAAAATATAAACGAAAAAAGCAGCACCATTGCCAAGCCGAACCACTGGACTGCGTAACCATAATGCCTTGAAGGTTTAACCTCAGTTGGTTTCCAAATAGGTTCAAGTGAACCAACAGATCCTGCTGATAACTGAAGTACAAAATTGCTTAAGCTCAGTCCTAAATCAGATTTAGCTGTTTCATAGTCGAGTTCTTGAACGTACTTAGGCCAAGAAGTATTTAATGATGGACTAGTTAAATCCAAGCCAAATCTATTAAATGGTGAAAGAATACCTTGTGCAGTGATAATGCCATTAAGAGGCGAGATTTCTTTAAAGTCAAAATTTTCCTTCGATATCCAGCCCCTGTTAACTAAAAATGTATTATTTTCGATGGTTTGGAATTTTGTGAAGACTTCGTAGCCAGCCTCCTGTCTGTATAACCTATTATCTAAAATATAGGTTTCTTTTCCATAGGAACCATTGAGCCTGATGGATCTGTACTCCCTAAGTTTATTTTCCAAACCACTCAACTGTGCTTCCTCAATTGTCGGCAAAGATTTGTTATCAAAGTGTCTATCAACTACAACCTGTTTCTCCATTCCTCTGCTTATTTGCCAATAACCTAAATAAATTAAAATTGGGAAAAAAAATACAAAAAAAGCTGTCATTGCTTTTCCAGGACTAAATTGAGTCATTATTAAGTTTAGACATAGTGTATAATTTGCACTCTTTTGTCATGATTAAATACTTTATTATATTTCTAATAATCGCTATGTTCGCGAGTTTATTCCGAGGCGCATTCTTTTTAATAAAAGATGGAGGCTCTTCAAATAAAACCGTCAATAGCTTAGGTATTAGGGTTTCAATTGCAGTGGTTTTATTTATTACTCTTGTTTATGGTTTCATAACTGGGCAGATAGGACCTGGTGTATAAAACTACATAACGTATACAAAAGCTACCAAACAAACCCACACGACATCCACAAAGTGCCAGTACCAAGAACCCGCTTCGAATCCGAAATGATCATCGGCTGTGAAGTGTCCTTTGAGGCTCCTAAATAACATTATCGTTAAAATAATTGCTCCCAAGCACACATGAAATCCATGGAAACCAGTTAACATGAAGAATGTAGTTCCGTAAATGCCCGTATTAAGGGTCAAGCCGTAATGCGCATAAGCTTCATAATATTCAAGACCTTGCACAAAAACGAATAGATAGCCAAGAACCAGAGTCAAACCAAGCCATAGATTGAATTTCTTTCTATTCCCTTGCTTTAATCCAAGATGAGCGATGTGAACAGTTAAGCTTGAAGTCAACAAAAAAACTGTATTCCAAAGAGGTAACCATCCTAAAACTCCACCTAACCCTCCTGAAGAATAAGCAGTTGCAAGTGACATGTCTTTTTCGGGTCCAGCAAACACTGCTTGATCGGGTGTAATCATTAATGGCCAACTTGCCTCAAATCCTGGCCACAGCATATTGGCTAGGCCCTTCTCGCCCTCACCACCTAACCAAGGTATAGCAAAGTTTCTTATGTAAGCCAAAGCAAAAAAGAAGGCAAAGAAAAACATCACTTCTGAGAAAATAAACCAAGCCATTCCATAAACATAAGAGTCTTTCAGCATTGGATTATTAAGCCCCGCATGATTCTCGACTATTGTTTGCTTAAACCAAAAGTACATAGTGGTCCAAATCATTGCAAAAGATAGAAGTAATATTAAATAAGAATTTGACTCAACGCCTGCTCCGGCATCTATTACGGTATTGGATGCACCTATTATAAAAACTAGTAAGCTTATTGCCATTGCGAATGGAAGCTTGCTTGACTCAGGAACATAATATTGTTGCGACATTTTCTCCCCTCTAACTCTATAAATTTGCCATTTTATTATCAGCCTTAACTCTCTCTGTTATATCGAAAAGAGTATATCCCAAGCTCAGTGATCCTATCTCTTTAGGCAGAGCAGGGTCTATAACAAACCTGACAGGCAATTCAATCCTCTCACCAGCAGCTAAAACTTGCTTTTCAAAACAAAAGCATTCCGTCTTATGAAAGTATTCAGCCCCTCTCCCTGGTGAAACACTTGGTATAACTTGGCCTACCATTTCTTTCGAAGTTGTATTGTGAAAAACGAAAGTAGCCTCATATTGATTGCCTGTAATAACTCTCATTTGAGATTTCTCTGAATCGAAAAACCAGGGCATGGATTCATTATTGTGAGTCATAAACTGCACTAGCAATTCTCTTTGCTCCGTTATTGCTTTAGATTCTTCGCTTAAGAAGCTAGGTCCTGTTACTTTTCCATTCAGTCCTGTAATTTCACAAAAAACGTCATACATAGGTACTAACAACCATCCGAAGGCAAACATGCCAACAACTATTCCTATTAGGTTTCTTAGTGTACTTCTAGTTTCCAATTACTTAACCTGTGGTGGAATACTAAACGAGTGATACGGAGGTGGAGAACTTAATGTCCACTCCAATCCCAATTCGCCTGCGCCTTCCCATACTTCTGGCTTTGCTTGTTTTCCTCCTCTAATTGTCTTTATTACAATGAATAAAAACAGGAGCTGAGTAAGCCCAAACATAAACGCACCAACACTTATAAGTGCATTAAAATCAGCAAACTGAAGAGCATAATCTGGATACCTTCTTGGCATACCGGCAAGCCCTACAAAATGCATAGGGAAGAATGTCACATTGACAGAAATAAAAGTAAGCCAGAAATGGAGCTTACCTAAAGTTTCATCATACATATTTCCAGTCCATTTCGGTAACCAGTAATAAGCTGCGGCAATTATTCCAAAAAGTGCTCCTGGAACAAGAACGTAGTGGAAGTGAGCAACTACAAAATAAGTATCGTGATATTGAAAGTCGGCTGGGACTATAGCAAGCATTAGGCCAGAGAAGCCTCCTATAGTAAACAAAGCGACAAATGCGATAGAAAACAACATAGGAGTTTCAAAGGTTATTGACCCTCTGAACATTGTTGCGACCCAATTGAACACTTTCACTCCAGTTGGTATTGCAATCAACATAGTAGAGTACATGAAGAATAACTCTCCAGCGAGAGGCATACCGACCGTGAACATATGGTGAGCCCAAACAACGAAGGATAAAATTGCAATTGAGGCCATTGCGTAGACCATAGATTCATAACCAAATATAGGCTTTCTTGAAAAAGTTTCAATAATATGTGAAACAACACCGAATGCAGGCAATATCATTATATAAACTTCAGGATGGCCAAAGAACCAAAAGACGTGCTGGAATAAAACCGGATCACCACCTCCAGCTGCATTGAAAAAGCTTGTGCCAAAGTTTATATCCATTAGCATCATTGTTACAACACCCGCAAGAACAGGCATAACTGCTATTAGGAGGTAGGCTGTTATCAACCAGCTCCATACAAATAGTGGCATCTTCATCAATGTCATTCCGGGTGCTCTCATATTAAATATTGTAGTTATTATGTTTATAGACCCGAGAATTGATGAAACACCCATAACATGTACTGAAAAGATGAAGAAATTCACAGTTGAAGGCGCATATGTGGTTGACAGAGGAGCATAGAATGTCCATCCAAAGTTAGGGCCGCCCTCTGGCATAAATAGGGTAGATATAAGAATTCCAAAAGCCATTGGCAGAAGCCAGAAACTCAAGTTATTCAATCTTGGCAATGCCATGTCAGGAGCTCCGATTTGAATGGGAAGCATCCAATTGGCTAGTCCAACGAAAGCCGGCATAATCACCCCGAATACCATTATCAAACCGTGATTAGTGGTCATCTGATTAAAAAATTCGGGTTGGACTATTTGCAAGCCAGGTTGAAATAATTCCGCTCTGATCACCATTGCCATGGCTCCACCAATAAATAGCATGATGAAACTAAACCACAAATATAGTGTCCCTATATCCTTATGGTTTGTTGTAAATAACCACCTAGATAATCCCTTAGCTGGTCCGTGATGTCCGTGATCGTGTGTTTCAACTACTGTACTCATTTATCAATCCCTCTATAAATCTATTTTATTTTTGTAATCTACAATATCTTTAGGAGTTACTATAACTCCATCTCCATTGTCTCCGTTAGACCAAGCCTGCCTGGTGTAAGTTATAACGGAGGCGATATCTATTTCGCTGTAAGAATCTCCAAAAGCTGCCATTGCAGAGCCTTGGACTCCTTCCATCAATATTTCAATCTGCTTAGCACTGTCATTCATAACCACCTGACTGCCAACTAGGGCCGGAAATACAGGAGGTATTCCTGCTCCATTAGCTTGGTGGCAAGCGGCACAGTTAGTATTGTAAAATTGTTCACCCCTTTCCATTAGCTCTTCCTTAGTCCAATTCTTGGAAGTTAAAAGCCTCTCAGCTTCTGCTAAAGTAACTTTTTGTGCTATGAACTCATCATATTCTTCCCTTTCAACAACTCTAACGACTACTGGCATAAATGCATGCTTGATGCCACATAACTCGGTACAAGCCCCTCTATAGATTCCGGGCTCGGGTACATTTGTCCATGCAGTATTTATAAACCCTGGTATTGCATCTTGTTTTACTGCGAAATCTGGGACCCACCAAGAATGGATAACATCATTACCAGTAATCAAAAATCTCACTCTTGTGTTGGTTGGTATTACAAGTGGTTCATCAACCTCTCTTAAATAAAATTCACCCTTTGGAACCTCTCCATCAATTTGTTCTTGACTAGTTGATAGATTACTGAAAAACCCTACTTCATCTTCTAAATACTCATAATGCCATTTCCATTGATGCCCAGTAATTAGGATATTAATTTCTCCTTCTGCATCATCGTAAGCTTCAACCATAACTTGTGTCGAAGGCACAGCCATCCATACAAGAACTAAGGTTGCTGCAACTGTCCAACCTATTTCTAGCCAAAAATTGTCATCGAAGTCTGCCGCAACAGCGCCCTTTGACTTCCTGTACTTCCAAAGAGACCAAAACATTATTGAGAAAACTATTACTCCAATGGCAACACAAATCCAAAAAATAATCATGTGGAGCTCAAAGATGCTTTTACTTACTTCTGTAACGCCCACAGACATGTTGTAGTCTGAGCTTTCTGAAAAAGCCGCCGAAGGAATAAGGGAAGGTATTACAAAGATTAACCTTGTTAAAACTTTTTTAATATGAGCCATTAAATTTTATATACTTATGCTTTAGGTGGGCGAACGCTTCAGCGAGCGTATTCTAAACCAATCAGATACCTCAAACAATACCCTAAATGCTAAGAATTTTAAGTAAATTAAAGGGTTGAGAAGATCTACAGAATTAACTTTTTGTCGATGTTCGTGTTTGGTTTTCGATTAGTCCAAATCTCAAAACTCAAAGCTGCCTGCTCTATCAACATACCCAATCCATCAAAACAATTTTTTGCACCTAAGCTTATAGCCAAATCCAAAAACGGGGTTTTTTCTGGTGCGTACGAAAGATCGTAAACATTAGTTTGATCAGTAAAAAGGTTTTTAGGCAACTCTAGATCTAGACCTAAAATTCCAGCTGAAGTCGTGTTTATAACTAAATCAGGTTGAAAATCCAAATTGCATGACATAGAAAAAATGTTGATATTAGAGTCAATAGAGGAAAATCTCTCTGCTAGTTTTTCAGCATTAGAAATTGTTCTATTTCCTATAGATAACCTTTTTGGAGAAGCTTCTAATAAACTTGGGATTATTGCCCTTGTTGAGCCTCCTGCACCTAAAACTACTATCTCTTTGTTCTTAATTGATAAGCTTTTTTTTCTGAGATCTGCGATGAGACCCCTTCCATCTGTAGTGTCTGCACTAATTAAAGAACCGTCACTCCAAAGCGTATTCACGGATTCACACAACTCCGAATTCTTAGATAAATGATCAGCCAATTCATAGGCGAGACCCTTGAAAGGAAGTGTGACATTAAAGCCGTGATAGCCTTCAGCAAAAAGCCGCCTGACAGAAGGTATGAAATTATCTTCATCAAGGCAGATAGCTTCATAAGAAATTTCAATGCCTAGCTGGTCAGCGAAGATTTTATGAATCTTAGGAGAAAGTGAATGGTTTACAGGGTTTCCGATAACTGCTAGCCTTTTAGTTGATCTCATTGCTATCTAATTACCTTGTCTGTTTCAACATCTTGGATTGTGGAAGGTTTATTATATCCTCCCAATTCTCCTTCAACGATTCTCACTTCTGGGAAAACATCTTTAATTTCTTTTGTCGATATCAGAGTTGGCATTCCCTCTTTATTTGCTGAAGTTGATACAACCGCTCCCCCAAAAGAATCGCAAATTTGGCAAACAACTTTATGATTACTGAGCCTTAGAGCAACTTTTGTATTCTCACCTTTTATCAGCGAACTCAAAATATCTTTCGCGGGAACCAGCCAAGTGTGCGGGCCTGGCCACTTCGACATTAATTTCTCCTTGTAAAGATTAACATGAGAAAATTCTGTAAATTGCTCGAAGTTTGACCCAACGAGAATAAGGCCTTTTTCATAAGAACGGCCTTTGATATCAAGAAGTTTCTTTATTGCAATTTCATTACAAGGATCACAGCCTAAGCCCCAAACTCCCTCGGTTGGATAAGCTATTATTTCACCAAGTTTTAGCCACTGCGAAGATTGGCTAACTGAGTTCATCTATCAAGAATCTGCAAGCTTTTTGTTTGATGCTTTTATTGCCTCTACTCCATCCTCTCTAACTTTTAATAAAGCATCTCTTATTGAATCCGATTCAATGCCTAGCATCTGTGCGGCCAAGAAGGCAGAATTAATTGCTCCTGCTGAGCCTATAGCTACGGTCGCTACTGGAATTCCTTTTGGCATCTGAACGGTTGATAGAAGTGCATCCATTCCACTCAATGGGCCTCCATCTCCAGGAACGCCTATTACAGGCAAAACAGTTTTTGAAGCAACTGCACCTGCCAAATGTGCTGCGAGTCCTGCCATCGCTATAAAAACCTTTGTCCCTCCTGATTCACACTCTCTTATATGAGTTTCTAATAGCCCGGGAGTCCTATGGGCAGATAAGACCTGAATTGAATTGGAAATAGAAAGAGAGTTGAGGGTCTCTGAACATTTATTCGCTAATTCAAGGTCCGATTCCGATCCAATGAGTATCGATACAGTAACAGTCACAATATTCTCCAAATTAAAATTGTATACTAGTATAAATAAAATTAAATCATGGCAGTACTAAAAATACTTATTTTCCCTGATCCCAGGTTAAGAACTGTTGCGGAACCTATTAAAGCAGTAGATGACAATATTAAGAAACTAGCGGAAGACATGCTGGAGACTATGTACGAAGAGTCTGGTATCGGTCTTGCGGCAACACAAGTTAATTGCCATAAGAGAATTTTTGTCCTCGATATAAGCGATGATAAAAAAAATCCTATGGTCTTTATTAACCCCAAAGTTGAGGAAGTTATTGATCCTGAAAAGAAATCGTATTCAGAGGGATGCTTGTCTATACCCGGTTTTTATGAAGAAGTTGAGAGGCCCAAAAAGGTAAAGGTCTCTTTTATTAATTTGGAAGGTGAAAAAAAAGTGCTTGATTTGGAAGATTTGTTATCAGTGGTTGTCCAGCATGAAATAGATCATTTAGACGGTAAACTGATGGTAGATTTTATCTCCAGTGTTAAAAGAGAAATGATCAGAAAGAAACTAAGCAAGACTAAGGTGCAAAAGTGAATATAATTTTTGCAGGAACGCCTGAGTTTGCGTCTCGTCATCTTGAAATTTTATTAAATTCAAATATGAAAATTTCTTGTGTGGTAACTCAGCCAGACAGAGTTTCTGGCAGAGGTAAAAGGGTTACTTACTCTCCTGTAAAGCAACTTGCGTTGGACAAAGGCCTCAAATTACTTCAGCCCTCTTCCCTAAAGGATGATGGCGTAGCGCAAGAAATAAAGTTTCTTAAACCCGACATAATATTGGTAGTTGCTTACGGGCTGATAGTACCTAGGAAGATTCTAAATATACCGGAAATAGCATGCATTAATGTGCATGGCTCCATATTGCCAAAGTGGAGAGGGGCATCCCCTATGGAGTATTCTATTCTTAGTGGAGATAAGAAAACTGGTCTAAGCTATATGCAGATGACGGAAGGTTTAGATGAAGGACCTGTCTACGATATTCATGAATGTCCGATTGAACCAAATGATAGATTGAAGGATATAGAGAAGAAGCTGATAGAGCTAAGTGAAAATAATTTAATAAAATTTCTCGAAAGAATAAATAAAGGTGACGTCCAGGCAACTCCTCAAAAAGATAAAAATGCTACATTTGCTCCGAAGATCCTCAAGAAAGATCTTCAAATAAATTGGGAAAATATTTCAAGTAAAGATCTCATCAAAAGAGTGAACTCTCTTGCAGATAAATATGGTGTCCATACTTATTTGGGCACAAAAAGAATTAAAATATTTGATGTAACAGAGACCAAGTCAAGTTATTCATCCACTCCAGGCGATATAAACTTATCAGATGGAAAAATTATTGTTTGTTGCAAAGAGGAAACTCATGTGGAAATTAAAACATTACAGATGGAAGGGAGAAATCCAGTTTCATGTAAAGAATTTATATCTGCCTATGAAGACCTCCTTAAAGACAGTCAAAAATTTAATCACAAACCTCATTAAGTATTCTCTAATTCAAAAATAAGATTATAATCTAGCAAAAGTTGTCTTTATAAACTTGTGAAAATAGTCATATTGGGGGCCGGAGCTGTAGGTAGTACACTCGCTAATCTTTTGTCTCAGCAAAATGATTTAACCATAGTAGACAATGATCCTATCAAGCTCAATAAACTAGATGAGGAGGCAGACATAAGGTCTCTTCTTGGAAGCGCCTCTTATCCAAATATTCTTGTTAACGCTGGAATTAAAGATGCAGACATGGTGGTTGCTGTAACTGGCAGCGACGAAATTAACCTTGTGGCTTGTATGATTTCAAAGGTTTTAAATGAATCTGTTAAAACAATAGCTAGAGTTAGAGAAATTTCTTATCTTAAAGGCAAAACAAAAGAGGCCATGGAATCCGGACAAATTCCTGTTGATGTTCATATAAGTCCTGAACAATTAATTACAGATCATATAGAAGGTCTAATAGAAGTTCCTGGATCCTTGCAAGTAATGGAATTTGGTGGTGGGGAGCTAAACTTAGTAGCAGTGAAAGCAGTTGACGGTGGTCCCATGATAGGGCACGAAATTGGAGATCTTAAAAAACACATGCCAAAAGTTGATTCACGAGTAGCTGCGATCTTCAGGGATGGGCAATCAATTGTTCCCACCGGTCAAACAACCATAGCTGCAGGGGACGAAGTATTCTTCATTTCAAAAAAAGGTGAAGCTTCAAAGGTTGTAAACGAAATGAGAAAAAAAGAAGAGCCTTACAAAAATATAATAATTGCAGGTGGTGGAAAAATTGGCAGTAGATTGGCAAAACGCATAGAAGGCGATCATCGAGTAAAAATAATAGAATCAGACCATGACAGGGCCAAAAGACTGTCTGAAAAACTTGAGCAAACAATAGTTCTGGAAGGCAATGTTTGTGACAAGCATCTCTTACATGAAGAAAATATAGAAGGAACGGACGTTTTCGCTGCTGTTACAAATGACGATGAAGCTAATGTAATGTCTTGTTTACTGGCAAAAGATATGGGAGCGCACAAAGTTGTTGCTTTAATAAACAATCCAGCATACGTAGATTTAGTTCAAGACAAAGGTATTGATATTGCCATCGCGCCATCTCAAATTACTATAGGCACATTCCTTGCTGAAATTGAAGGTAAAGATGTAGTAAAAGTCCACTCCTTAAGAAGAGGTGCAGCAGAAGCAATAGAGGCAATAGCTAAAGATTCTCCTTCCGGGAGAGAGAGTAGTATTGGAAAAGAACTTGGAGAAATATCCTTGCCAGAGGGTGCTACCATTGGAGCTTTAATACGAAAAGATAAGGCTAAAATAGCACACGACCATGTGCATCTTAGAGAAAATGATCATGTGATTGTTTTTTTAACAGACAAGAACGTAATCAAGCAAGTTAAAGAGACCTTTTCACCTGCTTAAAATGAAATTCCCCTATACAACTAGGATTTTAGGTACATTACTGATGCTTTTTAGCTTTGCATTGGTTTTTCCTGGGTTTTTGGCCTATTTCTTTCAAGAAAAAGAATTTGTCTACATATTCGTAATGACTGGATTTATCACATTCACAATTGGTTGCGGATTATTCTTTTTAGCATCTGAAAAAAATGGAGATTTAAGAACCAAAGATGGTTTTATAATAACTATTTTCTTTTGGACTGTTTTAGGTTTTTTCGGCTCTATTCCATTCTATTTATCGGAATTAGATGGAGTTAGCTACATAGATTCACTATTTGAATCAATATCTGGATTGACAACCACGGGTGCAACTATACTTGTTGGATTGGATGAAATGCCAAGATCGTTACTCTTCTATAGGCACATGCTTCAATGGCTTGGAGGAATGGGTATAATTGTTTTGGCAGTGGCTGTTCTGCCATTATTAGGTGTTGGCGGCATGCAACTTTATAAAGCAGAGACTCCTGGACCTTTGAAAGACTCTAAACTAACTCCAAGGATAACCCAAACTGCAAAAGCCTTATGGTTTGTTTATCTTACCATGACAATTACTTGCGCAATTTTGTATAAGTATTTTGGAATGAATTGGTTCGACGCAATATGCCATTCCTTTTCCACAATCTCTATTGGTGGGTTTTCAACTCATGACCTGAGCTTCGAATACTTTGAAAGCACATCACTGAGATGGACGGCTATTGTGTTTATGGTTATTTCAGGAGTAAATTTTGCCCTTCACTACCTTGCTTGGACGAAAAAGAGGTTATTTCATTACTTTTATGACTCTGAAGTTAAGCTCTATCTCTCAATACTAGCAAGCACTGCATTCATTACTTACTTAACACTCTATCTCAGTGATAATTTTTACGATGATATTTTGGTAAATAGCATTTTTCAAGCAGTATCTATTGGTACCACAACAGGATTTCTTACTTCAAATTATTCAAATTGGCCCCTATTTGTTCCTATAATGCTTCTAACTGCTGCGTTTATAGGTGCTTGTGCAGGTTCTACAGGTGGTGGAATCAAAGTTATAAGAGCTCTTATACTTATGCGTCAGGGCACTAGTGAAATAACTAAACTTATACATCCAAATGCAGTGGTAACAATAAAATTCGGAAAAAAGTCACTTGATCCTCAAGTCTCAGAGTCTGTATGGGGGTTTTTTGCAGTTTATGTAGCTACTTTTCTTTTAATCTTGATGTTTTTGTTATCTCAAAACAATGATTTTCTAACTTCTTTCTCGTCTGTAGGAGCAACTTTAAATAATCTTGGTCCTGGGCTTGGGGAGGTTTCTAACAACTATAAAAACATATCAGACGGATCAAAATTGGCCTTATGCTTGGCTATGTTACTCGGAAGACTTGAGATTTTTACGCTTCTTTTGCTGTTTACGCCCTCATTTTGGAGGAATTGAGCTTAAAATGTCTCTTCATACCTCTTTCTTTAGCTTATTTATTAAAGTCCTAGATCTCATCCCATATTCGATATTATTAAAAATTGGAAAATTACTGGCCAATATCTTTTATCTAATACCAAATAAGCATAAGAAGATTTCTCTAATTAACCTAAAGCAAGTATTCCCGGATTTAAAAGAGAAAGAATTAAAGAGACTTCTTAAAAAAAGTTTATTTCATAGCTTAATGAATATTCTTGAATCTGGCCTTGTGTGGGGGAAAAAGATATATATGAAAAAAATAGATTTCATAGAAGTAAAGAATCTTGAAGTTTTGGAATATTCTCTAAACTCAAATAGAGGCATATTATTGTTTACGCCTCACCTTGGGAATATAGAAATACTTATAAATTTTTTGGGCTCCAAATTTAATTGTACAATTCCCTTCACTCCTCCTAAAAATAAATTGCTAGAAAATATAGTAACAAGCTCTAGAAATAGTGCAGGTGTTAATATGGTTAATGCCGACTCTAAAGGAATTAGAGAAATTCTTCTAAAATTAAGAAATAAGGAAGTGGTAGCAATTGCATCTGATCAAGTTCCAAAAATGGGCCATGGAATCTACTCAAAGTTTTTTGATAATGAAATATACTCGATGTCTCTCTTGCCAAAATTAAAGAAGAATACAGACTGTCTTATTCATCTCATGTATTGCGAAAGAAAGAAAAATGGAGAGGGATTTACGATTTATTTTGATAACCCGATAGATCTTTCAACTGAGATTCAACAGGGGGTGGATATTATGAATAACCAGTTTGAAAAATGTATAATGAAAGCTCCTGAACAGTATAGTTGGGAATATAAAAAATTTAAAAGGACAAATTTAAAATCAATTTATGATTGATAATTTACAATAGTAAGTACTTACTAACATAATGAGCAAGCATTCAATGGAAGAATTAGTTTCCCTTTGTAAAAGAAGAGGCTTCATCTTCCAATCAAATGAGATATACGGAGGCCTACAAGGCCTTTATGATTTTGGTCCCTTGGGTGTTGAATTAAAAAATAATCTCAAGCAGTCATGGTGGAAATCTATGATTTATGACAGAGATGATGTTGAAGGCATAGATACTTCTATACTTACGAATCCATTGGTCCTTAGATTCTCCGGACATGAAGATACATTTTCAGATCCATTATTAGATTGCAGAAGTTGTAAGGCGCGCTGGAGAGCAGATCATGTAAAAAAAAATAAATGCCCAGGATGTGGATCAGAAGATCTGACAGAACCTAGGCCCTTTAATTTAATGTTCAAAACAAATGTTGGGCCAGTGGAAGACGGAGACTCTTTCGCCTACCTGAGACCAGAGACTGCTCAAAATATCTTTACTAACTTTAAAAATGTATTGGACTCTTCGCCTCACTCTCTTCCATTTGGTATTGCGCAGATGGGTAAAGCTTTTAGAAATGAAATTACACCAAGAAATTTTATTTTCAGAGTAAGGGAATTTGAACAAATGGAACTAGAGTTTTTTGTTAAGCCTGGAGAGGATGAAGAGTGGCACAAAAAATGGGTAGAGAACAGACTTAAATGGTGGGAAGAACAAGGAATTTCTAAAGAAAACATTGAACTTTATGAAGTGCCTAATGATGAATTAGCTCATTACTCGAAAGCCACTACAGATATTATGTATAAATATCCGCATGGATTAGAGGAATTAGAAGGTATAGCTAACAGGACAGATTTTGATCTTGGTTCACATACAAAAGGACAAAACGAACTTAGAATAAACGCAAAAGTAGCCAAAAACTCCCAGTCTAATGCAAAACTAGCTATACAAGACCTAAATACTAAGGAATGGGTTGTACCGTTCGTGATTGAGCCTTCAGCAGGAGTAGAAAGAGGATTTCTTGCTATTCTAAATGAAGCTTATAGAATTGAAGACCTTGAAGAAGGCAAAAAAAGAACAGTTTTAGGCTTAAAACCTCACTTGGCACCAATAAAGGTGGCAATTATGCCCCTGAAAAGAAATGATGAGTCGATAGTAAGCAAATCTAAAGATATAAAGGGCCTCTTGCAAGCTAAGCTAACTGGCAGGATCCTTTTAGAAAATACAGGTAATATCGGTAAAAGTTATCGAAAACATGATGAAATTGGTACACCTGCGTGTATCACCGTCGATTTCCAGACTTTAGATGATGAGACCGTAACAATAAGAGATAGAGATTCCATGAAGCAAATAAGAGTTCATTTAGAAGAAGTTAACACCTATTTGACAGAAAAATACAGAATTTAGAAGATGGTTAACGATCTTGTAATCCTGGACAGAGATGGTGTTATCAATGTTGACTTAATGGATTACGTAACAAGGGTTGATGATTTTAAGCCTATTGATCGTAGTTTAGAAGCTATAGCGCTACTTAATAAAAATGGTTATAAAGTTGCCATAGCAACTAATCAGGCTTGCATTGATAGGCAAATAATAACCAGAGATGAATTAAAGCTTATCCACGATCATATGTGTGAACTTTTGAATAAAGTTCAGGGAAAAATAGAGTACATTGCCTATTGTCCACATGCACCTGAAAAAAACTGTAAATGTAGAAAGCCAGAAACAGGTTTGTTAAAAGAAATTGAACAGGAACTTGATGTTGATTTAAGAGGTAAATATTTCATCGGAGACAAAGAAACAGATATTCTTGCAGGTAAAGATCATGGCTGTATTCCATTGCTGATTAAAACTGGAGGATATGGCGAGAAAGTCCTTGGCACAGAAAATTGTCCTCCTGATGATCATTGTTTTAATGATCTGTTTGAGGCGGCTGAATTTATAATAAGCAATCAATAATTGAAGTGACAATTCTGAGATCTTTTTTATTTTATATTGGCTATATATGCTCAGGAGTTATTGCTAGCCTGCTAGCCTGTTTGATTGGCCCATTCATTAATTTAGAGAAAAGACTTAAATTTTTTTCCTTATGGCCAAAATTCGCAAATTGGTTTTTGCA